>Ga0316189_10000257_pt1 | contig 51607 bp, 42 predicted proteins | sample LowCovwburrow_MG_FD_204930 | JGI IMG/M metagenome (GOLD analysis project Ga0316189, IMG submission 204930) | Coastal sediment microbial communities from Maine, United States - Lowes Cove worm burrow | ecosystem: Environmental > Aquatic > Marine > Coastal > Sediment | place: USA: Maine... | reverse complement strand
ACCACCCCGAACGCGGCAAGCGGGGCCAGCGCAAAGATCCCCGCGCCGTTGCCCATGCCCCACAGCGTCCACAATCCGCTTCCGAAATTGCCCGAAAACGTGGACCCGCGCTCGCGAGCGAACTTGAAGTTGGCGTGATGGTCGTATCCGATCGACAGCGGCGATCCAAACGCTGCGTCATGGTACGCGGCGGTCGCCGCCGCGATGGGCAACGCCCCCAGCAGCACCCATGGCAGTAGCCGGGCGTCGCGACGCCAGTCGACGCTCGCCACCGCAAGCCCTACTGCCAGCAGGCCGACAAGGTAGTCCGCGCTCACCGCCCATCCCGCGGTCAGGCCTACGGCGGCGGCCAGTCCGGCTCGCCGCCGGCCAGACTCGACATCGCGCAACCCGTCGATCGCGACGAGCATCAGCGCGAGCAGCGTGCCCGCCGTGACGTGCGAAAAGAGCGTCGTGCTGTAGGGCCCCCACAACGTCCCAAGCGCCAAGCCCCCCACCGCGAACGCGCGTGCCGTTGGGCCTATCGCGCGCCGCGCCAAAAGCCAAGCCACCGCCCACAATCCCAGCATGCCCATGCCGACCGTGTGGACCGACAGCGCGGCTGCGGTGCCTTGGTACGCAAGGATAGGCGTCGCCACGACACCGAGCCTCGCGGGACGCGTGTTGTAGATCGCCAGGTAGCTCGGCGTGGCTGGCGTAAACACCACGTCTTTGCGCTCGAGGGCGTCGCGCAACATGCCCGGGTCAAGCTGGGCACCGATCGCGACCGCGGGTACGGCAGCAAAGGCCGTGCCGGGTGGGCGATCAGAATACTGGTGACCATCGCGCTTGGAGCGGTCCACCCACAACGTGAGCGCGACCTCGGAATCAATTGCCGTCTCGCCGCGCAGGACAAGGGCGCGCGTGAGTGCCAGATGCGAGCCATCGTTGCTGCTGGTGATCCCCGTCGTGCCCAGCCAAAGCAGCACGGCAAGGACTCCCCAACCAACCCAACGCCAGCGCTGCCACTGTGGGGGCACACGGCAATCTACCTTGGGTGGGCAGCGTCGTCGCGCAGGTGCGCGCGGCCGCTGGACACTGCGCACGCATTCACCCGTCGCGTTGCGCCCAGCGCCTCAGAGGACACCGTACGCGAGCGCGCAGTCCAGTGCGACGGATGTGTTCCGCGGCGGGTCGCTCGGGTAGGCGTGGCTCCGCCGCGCGGCGGCTGTATCCTTGCCGCGAAGTGGTGGCCGACGCCGAACGACCCGAGACCGAAGCACTGGTGCACCAGGCCTGCGAGTCCGGCGATCAAGCAAAGGCAACTCGGCTTGCCCTCGAGCTGTACGGCGATGAGGTCCTGCGCTACCTGGTCACGCTGACGCACGACGAGACCGTAGCCAACGATGCGTTTGCCCTGTTCTGCGAGCACCTGTGGCGCGGGATCCTGCGTTTTCGGTGGGAGGCGAAGCTCAGAACGTGGACCTACGTCGTGGCCCGCAACGCGCTTCGAATCATCGGAAACGACCCGTACCGCCGCCGCGCGGTGCCGCTGTCGGACGCAGGGGTAGAAGCCCTGGTCGAGCAGCTTCGCTCAACCACGCCCGAGTACCTTCGCACGGAGGCGCGCGACGCCGTGGCCCGGCTGCGGCAGCAACTCGATCCGCAAGACCAAGAGCTGTTGGTCCTGCGAATCGCCCGCCGCATGTCCTGGATCGAGATTGCGCGGGTGTTCGCGCCCGAATCGCCCGAGCCTGACCCCGAGGCGCTCAAGCGGGAGGCGGCTCGTCTGCGCAAGCGCTTTCAGCGCTCAAAAAGCGCACTGCAGTCGCTCCTGCAAGAGCACGGCCTCGTCTCGGAGTAACGCTGCGCCCCAGCAAAGCCGCCGCGCCCCCGAGGTGTGCTCGGCCGGGCCAGCTGTGACGTAGAATAAAACGGACAACCTCCGTCACAAACCCGCGGACGCTCCATCTACTCGGGCAGACATGAGCCGGAGAGTCCAATCCGTAGCCGTAGCCGCTGTCTGCTGCATCACCAGCAGCTTCGGGTGCGTCGGAAGCATCGCGCGGATCAAAGCGCCCACGCCCGAGAACATGGCTGGCGATACGAACTATCGCACCGTCCCGACCCCGAGCGAAGACGACTCGATCCTCGGCCGCATCGTCATGAGCGAACCGCGCGCGGCGACCTCGTTCGAAGCCGAAGCCCGACCCAACCCCTGCGAGCACCACCTCGAGCCCGCCCGGGACTCCGAGATGGTGCAGGAGGTTCATCGCGCGCAGCGCTTGGGTGCAGGTGCGGAGGCCAATGCCACGCTGAACGGGTTTGGGTTCTCGACGCGCGTCGAGGGGGACACGCACTTGGTGTTCGATTTGGCAACGGCACGCAAGCTCGTCCGACGCGACACAGCGGAGTACACACAGTGCTGCCGCGGCCACGACTGCGGCTTCGGCTACATCTCCACCCTCGTGTACGGCCGCGGTGAGTACGCGTCCGGCCGTGAGACTCGGGTTGCAGCGGAGGCCGACTACTTGGGCCTAGCCGGGGGCGGCACCACGGTCAACGTGGCCGCTTCTGAACGCAAGCAGGTTCAGGGCTGGGTCATGGCCGTGGTGACCCCCCACGAAGTGCTGCGCAACATGGATCAGACACGCTCACGAAGCTTTGTCGCGGGAGGATCAGCCGCGTTCGCCGCCGGTCTCGGAGGCTTGGGGATGATGGCCTACGGCTTGGTCCGCGGCCCGCAGCTCGAAGACCGACACGGGCGCGACCCCGATGAACGCGAGGCGCTCTCGGAGCAGATTCAAGTCGCCAACCGACTGGCTATCGCAGGTGGCATCACGGGCGGGCTGCTCACCGCGACGGGCATCGGCCTGCTCGTCGTCGGCGTGCATGGTCGCCAGCGCAAGAGCTTCGCGCTCGCCCCTCAGCCCAGCGGGCTGGTCATCACCGGGAGATTCTAGAGCATGGATGCAAGAACAATCGTCACTGGAGCAGCCTTGGGATTCTCGGTCGCGGTCGCATGTGCCGACCCCCATCCGTCGACGCTCAACCAGAAGTGCTTTGCCGACGAAAACTGCGACGCCGGGCAGCAATGCGAAAAACAAGCGGGGGCCGACGCGGGCTTTTGCCGCGAGGAAGACACCGCCTTTGACTCGACCTCATCCGGCGCTGCGGGAGGCGACACGATGATAGGCACCAGCGGCGGCGTGGGGCCAACCCCAGGTTCGACAGGCGCGACCTCGGAGCCGACCGCCGCCGAAACGACCACCGAGGTGCCAGGCACCGACACAACCTCCGATGACGACACGGGAGGCGGCAGCGACTCCGTGGGCAGCGACTCGACCGGCGGCGAACAATCGTGCGACGGAGTGCCCAGTCCCGACCGGGTGTCGTTTGGGGAGCCCAACACGCTCCCCGTGGACGCCAACTCGCAAGGGCTTGCGCTCGGCGATCTGGACGGCGACGGCACCCTCGACTTCGCGGTGACGTCGCTCGGAACGGACACGGTGCGCACGTTCCTGGGCGACGGGCTGGGCAACTTCGCACCCGCCGAAACAAGCCTTGCTGGGCCAACGCCGTCCGAAATAGCGCTGGGCGCCATCGCCGACGCCACCGTGGACGCTGTCATCGTGCAGAGCGACAATACGGTCCGGCGCGCGCAAGGGACCGGCGACGGAGGCTTCATCAACGCCCAAGCCGTGGGGTCCACCGACACCGCGATCGCGCTGGTCGACATCAACGGTGACGACGTCCTCGACCTGCTAGGGAACGACGGGGAGCTCACCGTTGCGCTCGGCACCCCGGTTGGCGAGACGTTTGGCACGACGATCGGATATCCAAGCGGCGTGGTCGGCTCGGGGGAACTGACGGTCGCGGACTTCGACGGCAACGGTGCGGCCGACGTCGCGATCGCGGGGTCTATCCGGTTTGCGGTCATGCTTGGCAACGGTGCGGGCACCTTTGTCGCGGAGCCTCCGTTCATTCTTCCCGGGCAAGTCGCCGACATTGCGTCGGGCGACTTCGACGCCGACGACCAAGCCGACGTGGTGGTGGTGACCCAGGGCGGAGGTACGGACGCGGCGCGCGTCTACTGGGGCGGCGGCGACGGAACGCTGTCGGCGGACGAGGTTCTCGGGACTCAAACGGGGCCGCAGTACGTTCGGGTCGCAGACCTCGACGCCGATGGCGACGACGACATCGCCGTCATGCACACGGGGGGAGCCCTGGGTATCTCGCTGTCGAACGGGGACGGGACGTTTGCCCCGCAGCAGTCCTTCCCGTGCGGCGACAACAACAACATGCGCGGACTCGTGCTCGGCGATCTCAACGGAGATTGTGCACTTGACGCTGCCAGCGTATCCGCCACGGGCGACGTAGTGTGCGTCTGGCTCTCCAACTGAGTCTCGGCCTGCGGCCCCTCAGCGCGGTGAAGGCACGCCGTGCGTTGCGAGCCAGCCCTCGACTTCGGCGAGGCGCTTTTCCTCAACGCCGGCCTTGACCCAAGCATCCCGCGCCCGCTCGGCCAGGCTGCGTGCGCGGGGCCGGCTCGCTTTGTCGTTCCATAGCGCCAGCGCGAGCGCAAACTGACTCCGGGCCAGGAGTGCGGGGCGCGCCGACGCTCGAATCGAGACGGCACGTTCAGCCCGCTTCCGCGCCGACGCAAAGTCCCCTTCCAAGATGTCCACGCGCGCCAGCTTGGTCAGCGGATAAGCCACATCGGGGTGGTCCGGGCCCCCGTGTGCTTCATCGATCGCGAGCGCCCGCTGCAGATATGGGCGGGCCTGCTCGGGGTGCCCCGCCGCGACGAAGACCGAGCCAAGGTTGTTCAATGTCGTCCCGAGCGCGCCGTCGTCCGGACCAAGCCGCCGCTCTTGTCGTTCGAGCGCCTCCTCCAGTCGAGACTGCGCCTCGGCAAACCGTCCCAGACGCTCGAGCACACTCCCCAGGCTCGTCAGTGAAACCGCAACGGATGGATGATCGGGCCCCAACGCCGCCGCGAAGATCCGGAGCGCACGTTCGTGGTACGCGATCGCCTGCTGCAGCTCTCCGAGATTGCCAAGGAGTATGGCCAACCCGGTGAGACTCGAGGCGACGTCGGGGTGGTCGGGGCCGAGCGCGACCTCGCGAATCCGCAATGCCCGCTCGTGGACCTGCCGTGCCTCGGCGTACTTGCCCTGCGCTTGGAGTGCGCTGCCCAGGTTCGACAGCGTGATCGCGACCCAGGCGTGCTCGCTGCCCAGCGCCGCCTCACGAATCCGGAGCGCGCGTTCATACCGCTGCTGCGCCTCCGGATAGTTGCCTTGTCCCATCAGCGCCACCCCCTCGTTGTTCAAGCTGGCGGCCACCTCGGGATGGTCCAGCCCCAGGGACTTCTCTCGAATCCGACGGGCGCGCAGGTGGTACGCAAGGGCCTCGTCGTTCCGTCCGAGCGCGCGCATCACAACGCCCAGATTGTTGAGACTGATCGCCACGTGCGGGTGGCCGACGCCGAGCGCTCGTTCGCGGACCTCCAGCGCGCGGTCGTGATGGACGATCGCTTGTTCGAACTCGCCCAGGTGCAGCGCGACGACACCCAGATTGTTCTGGGTTGTGGCGCGATCCAGATGGTCGGGCCCCACGCTGGCGTCGAGCATTTGCGCCGCCTCCTGCAGATGACGCTGCGCCTCCGCCGACTTGCCATCGGCGTCGAGTAGCGTGCCCAGTCGGTCGAGACTGCGGGCGACCTCGACACTGTCGCCGCCGCGCTTGGCAAGACTGATCGCCACTCGGGCCCACACGATTCCCTCGGCGTGCTGCGCCTTTCTGAGTCCCACGACCGAGACCAGGTGCTGGGCAGTGCTCAACGCGACCTGGTCGTGGCGTTGCTCGGTCGCGAGTTCGTGCGCGTACACCAGGTCGGACTCGGCTTCGTCGTAGTGGCCCTCCGCATCGAACGTCTCACCGCGTCGGCCCCGTGCCTCGGCGATCAGCGGCGCGTAGCCCAACGCCTCGGCCCGCGCCACGACGGCCTCGGTTTCCTGCGCCAGCCCCTCGTATTTGCCAGCCCTCGCGGCAGCGGCGATGTCCGCCAGCTCATCCCGTAGCGCGTCGACCTCCCGCCTGTCGGACGCGTCCTCTGGCGGAGGGACGGCCGCTCGAAGCGCTTCGAGGTCGTCGCATCGCGCGAATCCAGGCAAGCCTGCCGCCAGCTCCACCGCTCGGCTGACGACACCGTCGTCGGCCTCGGCGAGCACATCCACGGTTGCCCGCAGCGTCCGGGCCCGGTCGTGCATGCAGTCGAGCCTGAGCTGTCGGTCCTGCTCCTCCTGCGCGCCGTCGGCCCCCGCCTGACATGCCGCGCCCTGGGTTTCTGCCCACGCCTGTGCGTACGCGTCGAGCTCACCTTCGACGCTTACCCAGGTTCCCTCGGCGTACGGCAAAGCTGTTCCGAGGATTGCGGTCTTGACCTCCGCACGGCGCGTCTCATCCCAGATCCCCGTTAGATGACGATCGGCGTCTGCGCAGGGATCGGACGTTGTGCCGAGCTGTGCCAGCGCCAGCCCAGTGCTGACACCCAACACCCCAAAGCCAACGCTCGCGGCAACCCAACGCCGCGCCCGTGGGGCGAGCAACCGACTCAGCTCCGTCAGGAGAACCTTCATCGACGGCCATCGCTCATCCGGGCTCGTCTCGAGGCCCCGGAGCACGATCCGCCGTAGGCGGGCGGGCACATGACCGCCCGCCGGGACCGGCCGTACCACGCCGGCCTTCACAGACTCCGCCAGGCGCTCGGTGGAGTCCCCAGAAAACGGCCGCTCGCGATACAGCGCCTCGTACAACGAGACACAAAAGCTGAACTGGTCGGTGCGCGCATCGACCTCCCCGCCGTCGTACTGCTCGGGGGCCATGTACGCAGGCGTGCCCACCACAGCGCCCGTCAAGGTCAAGGAGCCGGAGTGGGAGCCGGAGTGGGAGCCGGAGTGGGAGCCGGAGTGGGAGCCCTGCGGCGACAGACCTGTGTCGGTGCTTGGCGTGGTTTCGCCGAGCGGGCGCGCCAACCCAAAATCGACGACCCGCGGGACGCCATCGGAGTCGACCAGGACATTCTCCGGCTTGAAGTCGCGGTGGACGAGGCCCGCGGCGTGTGCGGCCGCGAGCCCCTCGCCCGCGGCCGTATACAGCGCCACGATCTCCAATACGCTCCGCTCGGCCTGGGCCGCCCACTGACGGGCTGTCGCGCCGTCGATGAACTCCATCGCGATAAACAGCATGCCGTCGTGGGTGCCAACCTCGTGCACGGTCGCCACGTTCGGGTGCGTAAGCTTGGCCATAGAGGCAGCCTCGCGCATCAAACGATCGGTGCCGTGCACCATCGGACGATGCAACTTGAGCGCGACAACGCGACCCAGTTGCAGGTCGCGCGCCCGGTAGACGATTCCCATCCCGCCCGCTCCGACCGCGTCCTGGACTTCGAACGTATCGGCCAGGATTGTGCCCGCAGCCAGACGCGGAGGCAGCGCCCGCGGCTCGAGGACTTTCGCCAGCGGCTCCAACGCAGCAAGTTCCGCCGAGTCCGGCCCACCGCGCAGCCCCGCCGTGTCGACGGAGTCGCTGGAGGCGTCATCGGCGTCCGACCGCGACATGTCGGCAGTGTAACGCGTCGCGCTAGCGGCTCCGCTCCCAACCCCTGGTGCACGATGACGGCGGTTGTCGGTGTTTGTGTAGACCTTTCGCCGCCAACGTTCGCGGCGCGCGAAACGCAACGCTACTGCGCGCGCTTTCACCGTTCCCTACATGCACTTCACCGTTCCCGACATGCACTAGGGGGGTGTCCCTAGTCCGATCGCGCGGCCATAACGGCGCCCCCGAAGGCCACTTCGTTGTTCCTCCTCGGTTACTTGTTCCCGACAAGCGCCCTCGTCGAGCCGAGAAGCGGCCTCCGCTGACACCGTTCTGACCCCACGGTCGAACGAGGGACACCCCCTAGTCTTGGGATCCTCAAGCGCGCGGGGTAGGATGAAAGTCTAGTGCTTAGTTTTCGTTTACGGGCGGTGCGGGTGGGCTTGTTTGGTATTGCGGCCACGGCCGCATGCAACGCGGACCCAGACGCCGCGGCGCTGTCATTTGGCGACGCCCCGTCCGCCTCGGCGAACGCATCTGGCGTGAGTGTCGGTGACGACCCGACCGACGACGGCGACGGTCCGACCGACGATGGCACGGGCGGTGGCGGAGGCGACGGCACTGGCGATGGGCTCGATGACGACGACAGCCCCGACGACGACAGCCCCACCGGCGACGACACAGATCCCGACGACGCGGACCCGGACGACGGGCCAGTGGACACAGGCGACGGGGGCTCCTGCCAGCAAGGCGACACACAGTCTTGCTACACCGGACCGGCGAACACCGAGAATATCGGCGAGTGCGGCAGCGGGGTCGCCACCTGCTCCTCGAACGGAGAGTGGCTCGCCTGCGAGGGCGAGAGTTTACCCGGCACCGAGACATGCAACGGGCTGGACGACGACTGCAACGGCACCCCCGACGACGGCAACCCAGACGAAGGAGGGAACTGCGCGACGGGCTTGTTCGGTCCGTGTGCCAACGGGCTGACGGTGTGCTCGGGCGGAGACGTCGAGTGTGAACCCACGACGCCTGCCGCAGCATCGGAGACCTGCGGCAACGGTGTTGACGACGACTGCAACGGAACCGTCGACGACGGGTGCACGTGCGACCCGCTCAACCCTGCACCGGGCTGCGGGGTCGGTATGCAGTGTGTGCCCCAAGCCAACAACACCACGCAGTGCAACGGGGCTGGCAACGGCACCCAGTACAGCGCATGCCTCAGCGCTGCCGACTGCGGTCCGCTATTTGCGTGCGTGCAAACCACCGTCGACAACGCGTGGTGCATGCAGTGGTGCTTCAGCGATGCCCAGTGTGGCTTGTTCGACTTTTGTACATCGCTGGCGCCCCCCGTGTTTGCCAACGACCAAGAGTACGGCGTGTGCTGGGACGGATTCCCGTAGCCGCGTAACGTGACCGCTAGCGCGTGATGACAAACTCTCGCCGTCGGGCCAACAGCGCGCCCAAGAAGACCGCGACCAGGGCCACGCCGACGATCGCCAGGACGCTGAAGACGATGGCGGGCGGGTCCCAGTATTGCTGGACAATGACGTTGCTCGGCGACAAGTCGGCGAGGTTCCGCAGATGGGTGCGGAGGGTCAGTCGCGACAAGAAGCCGGGCACAGACCCGAGCCCAGATTCCCATGCGATCCCGAAGATCAGCCCGAATGCGGCCGGCCGCTTGAGGACCGCGCCGCACAAGGCGAACAGCCCCGTGTACGCCGCAGCCGCTCCCACCGCGGCGACTGCGGTACGCATGCCTCCCGCAACCGTCGATGTCGAGACGAGCGCACCCGCGAGCCCGAGGATCGACACCACGCCGATCGCCGCCCCCACCCGCGCCGCGTAGACCCAGGCCCGGTCGATGGGGCGCGTGAAGATATACGTGAGGGTCTGGTCCTCGATCTCCTCGCGCATCGCAGAGGTGCCGTACGACAAGGCCGCCAGCGGGACAGCGTACAGCACGACCAGATTCGCGACCGCCGACGAGGACCCGCCCGCCACGCGGATGATCGCCGCGACGGCGGCCACGCCCAGGATCCAGGCCCACGTCCCTGGCTTGCGGAGGTGCCGCCCGAGGCTGAAGCGCGTCCACACAAGCGCCCGTGATGCAGCCGGCGTCGTCATGATTCCACCAAGTATCGGTACAGGCTCTCGAGGTCGGCATCGGGCGATGAAAAGCTCGCCAGCGCATGCCCGTGCTCGCGAGCCAGGGCGGGGATCTCGACGCTGGCCATGTCGAGATCGGTCGTCGTGACCTCGAGGAAACGTTCGTCGACGACCTCGGTGGAGACCACCGACGGGCGAGAGATCAGCACGGCGGCCAAGCCACGTGGCGAAGCGACCTCCAACCGGATTCGGTACGGCCGGTCTTCGAGCAGGGCCCGCAGCCGCCGAATGTCGCCACGAGCGCGCAGTCGCCCAAAACGAATGAGAACAACGCGGTGGGTCATCGCTTCGACCTCATGCAGGACGTGGCTCGAGACGAGAACGCAGCGCCCCTCCGCCCCGAGCTGCTCGACCAACGCAATGAGATCGGCGCGTGCGATGGGGTCCGCGCCGGTCAGCGGCTCATCGAGCAGGACAATCTGCGGATCGTGCACGATCGCCTGCGCTATCTTGGTTCGCTGGCGCATGCCCCGGCTCATCGCCGAGATCCGCTTGGCGCCGTGGTCGCTCATGCCCACCCGCGCCAGCGCGGTCGCGGCAGCAGCCTTGGCCTGTCTCCCGGTCATGCCACTCATCTGCGCCAAGATCCGGACAAACCGCTCGCCCGTGAGTTCTTCGTAGAACTTGTCCTGCTCGGGGCACAGCCCAAGACCGGCAAACACCTCGGGGTTGCTGAACGGATCCAATCCGTGAACACGAATGCTCCCCGTGTCGGGCTTGAGTTGCCCGGCAATGAGCTTGAGCAACGTCGACTTGCCCGAGCCGTTGGGCCCCAGCAGGCCCGTCACCCCAGGACCAATCTCGAGCGAGAGTTCGTCCAGCGCGCGCACCAGGCCAAACATCTTGCTCACGCCCTCGATGGCGATCATACCGCTCACCCGACCACCTGCTTGCGCAGCCGCGCGACAAACAGTCCGAGTCCAATCGCGGAGTAACCGAGCAGCGCCAGCGCAGACATGAGGGCGCTGGCGTTGTTTGGGTGGCGAATATCGAGGTACGACGCGGTCATCGAGACCCCGCCAACGCCGAGAAGCTCGTCGGCGACCGTCTGAAGGTCACGCTGTGGGGCGAGGTACCCAGCCGCCGGATAGCCTGCTTCGGCGAGCCCTCCGCCCATTGCCGCGAGGATCACGAAGAGCGAGACATACAAAATCGCGACCGTGCGCCCCCGCTCACCGATGGAGCTGACCCCGACGATCGTCGTGGCGAGCAGCGTAGTCGCGAGCAACGCGGTGATGAGGCCGGGCACGACCAGGCCCACCAGCTCTTTGCCGACCACCGCGGGTGCGATGCCGACCGCCGCGAGCCAAAGCGCCAAGAACGGCAAGACGATCGTGCAGACGGGCACGATGGCCACGGCCAGGAGCTTGCCCTGCGCGTAGTGCATCTTGGACAGCGGGCGAGAAAAGTACAGCTCAAACGCACCCGTCCGTCGGTCGTCGGCGATGATCCCCCCGACCGCGATGCCGAGCAGAACCGCGGTGGTGAACAGCTGCGTCCCGATGAATGTGGACAATGCCTCGTGGGTGTCGCCGACCACCGCACGCGCGGCGACCCCGGCCATCTGGGACGCACTGCCGCCCTTGCCCATGAACTGGGCGAGGCGGCCGATGATCACCTGGGTGATGAGGACAATGCCCGACGTGAAGAACACCATCGCGCAGAACCCCGCCGCGAGCTTGGTAGAGCGCTTGCGCAGCGCGAGGTCCAGAGCGGTGCGCGCGATGGGCCACGGTGCCCAGCGCCGCCGCGGGGTCGCCGGCAGCTTGCGATACCCGACCGAGAAGATCTGGTCGTCGGGTTCTGGCGTCACCGAACACCCCCTGCGCCTGCACCCACCGTCGAGATGAACGCTTCTTCCAAGCTCAGCTCGCGCAGCTGCAGATGAAGCAGCCGGGCGCCCGCATGCGTCGCGCAGTCCCACAGCACCTGGACGTTCGCGCCCGGGGCCAGCTGGACCACAAGCTCGCCCGGCCGACGCCCCGCCGCGACCTGGTGCCCAGCCTGGGCAAGCACAGACCACAACGGGTTGGGGTCACCGTCGACCTTGAGGATGTACGGCGGGTCCGCGCGCTCCCGCAGCGCCTGCAGCGTGCCGGAGTAGTGCACCCTGCCCTGGTCCATGATCACGCACGCGTCGCAGGTCCGCTCCACGTCGTGCAGAAGGTGGGTCGACAGGATCACCGCGGGTCCATCGCCGTCGCGCAGGGTCACCAACATGTCCAAGAGTTCGTCCCGGCTTCCCGGATCGAGCCCGCTGGTCGGCTCGTCCAACAACAGCAGCTCCGGATCGTGCACCAGCGCCATCGCGATTTTGACGCGCTGGTGCATCCCCGTGCTGTACTCCTCCACGGGGCGCGCTCGCGATTCGTCGAGCCCGACAAGGTCCAACATCTCGTGCGCCCGCAGCAAGGCGTTGCGCCTCCGCAGGCCACAAAGCTCCGCCGCGTACGCGACCGATTCGAGCCCCGAAAGCCCTGGGATTCGGTCGGGGCCCTCAGCCGCGTAGCCCAGCCGACCGCGCACCGCAAACGGATCGGCACGTGCATCCATGCCCAGCACGCGGACATCCCCGGCATCCGCGGGCAAGAGCCCGAGGCAAATCCGCATCAGCGTCGTCTTGCCCGCGCCGTTGGGGCCCAGCAGGCCAACGGCACGCCCTTGCACCTCGCAGGTCACATCGCTGAGAGCCTGGAGCGCGCCAAAGCGCTTTTGCACCCCACGCAGGCTCAGCAACACGCGATTTTTGTACCACACGGCGCCTCGCTCCGCGCTGGCAGGTCGGGTACGGTGGCGGTGCGTGCAAGCGGTGGTCAGCGAGGCCGAAGCGGCATTCGACCGGCACCGACGGCGCCTGGGCCTCGTTGCCGCACCCGTCGTTGCCGTGGGGCTCCTGCTGGCCCCCCTGCCGCTGTCGACCCAGGCGCACACGCTCGCGGCCGTGGCTGCCCTGACCGTAGTCCTGTGGGTCACCGAGGCCATTCCACTCGGCGCCGCCGCGCTCCTGGGCCCGTGCCTCGCCGTCCTGGGCGGGGTCGCCGACGCCAAGACGGCCTTCGCCGCGTTCGGGCACCCACTGATCTTTCTTTTCCTCGGGGGATTCCTACTCGCCGCAGGCTTGGCCGCCCAGGGCTTCGATCGACGCGTCGCACTGTGGCTGATCTCGCGCCCGATCGTCGCGGGCTCCCCCCGACGGGCGCTCATCGCGGTCGCGACGGCAGGCTTCGCGTTCTCGATGTGGATTTCCAACACGGCGACGACGGCGATGATGATCCCAGTCGCCCTCGGGCTCATCGACACCATCAGACGGGTCGTTCCCGATGACCCCGAGACGCAGCGCAAGCTGCATCGCTTCGGTGGCGGCATGTGCCTGGCGCTGGCCTACGCGTGCTCGATGGGCGGCTCGGCGACGCCCGTGGGCACCGCCCCCAACGTCATCGCGGTCGGCATGCTCGACAAGATCGGCGTGTCACTGGACTTTGGCCAATGGATGGCCTTCGCGCTCCCCATCGCCATCGCGGGTGGCGTGCTCGTCGTCGCGGTTTGCAGCCGTGCCTTTCCCCCGCCCGTCGAGCGCGTCGAAGGCCTGACCGACGAGGTCGACCGGCAGCTGTCCGAGCTCGGCCCCATGGGCGCGGGCGAGCGCAGGGCGGTCACGATCTTCGCGATGGCCATCTTGGGATGGCTGACGCCGTCGCTGCTGCGACTGTTCTTGGGCGCCGGGCACCACTACGCAGTCTGGGCCAAGGGCACCCTCAAGGAAGGCGTGGTCGCAGTGACCTGCGCCGCGCTGATGTTCGCTGTCGGCAGTGGTCGTAAGCCCGGCGACCGCAGCGGCGAGCGGTCCGACCGCATCCTCGACGCGAACTCGATGCAAGCGGTCGACTGGTCCACACTCATGTTGCTGGCGGGCGGGCTCGCGCTCGGTCAGCTCATGGTCGAGACCGGCCTCGCGGCCGCGATCGGGGTGGGCGTCGTGGACATCGCCGGGCCGGTGGTTTCGCACCCGCTGGGGCTCATGGCCGCAAGCGGTCTGCTCGTCATCTTCCTGACCGAGTTCACCAGCAACACCGCCACGACAACGATGATGCTGCCCGTGCTCATCGGCGTCGCCCAGGCCGCAAACTTCGACCCCGCGCCGACCGCAATCGTGGTGACGCTGGCCGCCAGCTATGCGTTCATGCTTCCGGTCAGCACTCCGCCCAACGCCATCGCCTACGGCACGGGGATGATTCGGCTCGGCGCGATGATCCGCATCGGGTTCCGGCTGGACCTGATGGGGTACGTGCTGCTGATGGCGTTTGGCGCGACGCTGGTGCCGTACGTGCTGTAGCCAGGCCCCCGCCAGGAGCGTCGAGTTGGCTACGCGCAGAGCCCGACGCGGCGGCCGAGGTTCGAGCTGAACGTGTTGCTCGGATCGTAGCGGTTCTTGACGTTACGCCACGCGGCCAGCTTGTTGGCGTACATGGCTTCGAACGTCGGACGGTCCAAGAAGGCATCCTTGCCCAGATAGACCCGCCCGCCCGCGTCGAGCACCATGCCGTCCAGCTCGCGTAAGAAATCACCGAGCCCGTCGCGAATCGGGAAGTCGATCGCAAACGTGTAGCCCTCGAATGGGAACGAGAGCACGTTTTCGGGCTCCTCGTGGCCGAACTTCTTCAGCACGTTGAGAAACGGGATCTGGTCGGAGCTGGTGATGCGCTCCAGCAAGGCACGGATGCGCTGCCGCCCGTCCTTGAGCGGGATGACGAACTGATACTGCGTGAACCCACGACGGCCGTACCCGCGGTTCCAATCACCGATGAAGTCCAGCGGATAGAAGAACTTCTCGTAGTGGGCGATGGCGGCGCCGTGTCGCAACGCCATCCCCATGACCATGTTCAGCGGCCGAGCGGTGACTCGATTGAGGCTGAAGCTCGGCAGGTGAAACGGGATCTGAATCTTGGGGGGCGGCGAGACAAGCAACGCCTTGTCTTTGAGCTTGGTCGGCAGGTCGGCCAGTGCGACATGATCGCCAACCGTGAGAACCCCGCGTCCCAGATTGCGCCCGGTTGCGGCCGGATCCACCCAGGCGACCGAGTACGGATGCGTCGCGTCGTGGGCGTCCAACGCATCGAGCATCATGTCCAGGTTGTCGGCAACGACCGCCTCTTGGTGGAACCACGTCGTCTCGATCGGCCGCAGTCGCAGCGTCACCGTTGTGATGATCCCCAGCAGGCCCATGCCGCCGAAGTTGCCCCAGAACAAGTCTTCGTTCTGGGTTCGGGTCGCCGTTTTCGTGCTTCCGTCGGCCAAGAGAATCGTGAACGCATCGACGCAGCGCGAAAAGCACCCGTCGACGTGGTGAGCCTTGCCGTGCACGTCGTTGGCGATACACCCGCCGACAGTCACGAACTTCGTCCCGGGCGTCACCATGGGGAAGAACCCCCGCGGAGCGAAGTCGGCGATGATCTGCGCCAGCGAGACCCCGGCCTCGCACACCAGGGTGCCGGTGGCCTCGTCGAACGAGACGTAGCGATCCATCGCCCGGCAGTCGATCACCGTGCGCGACTCGTTGAGCGCGGGGTCGCCGTAGCTCCGCCCGTGTCCGCGGGCCACCGTGCCGCCGGTCGCGATCTGTCCACTCAGATCGCGCGGGGACTGGGGCGCTCGAACCCGACAACGAGCGCCCGGGTAGTTGCCCCAACCGTATAGAACCTGCTGATTGTCCGAACTCACTGCGTGGTGCCGATTTGGCCGAACCTTAGCCGCGGGGCAGGCGTGCCGCAACACGGGTGTACCGCGAACTGTCGCTACCGGGTGTTCAGCGGGCCTACCGCTGGGTTCGACGGCGTGTGAAGCGGAGACCCGAGAAGGTCGCATCGATGGCGCACGTCTTGGAGTCGACCAGTCCCGCGCTCAGCCCGACCTGCCGGACCACGCCATCGGTCAGATCGGTCTTCACGCCAGAGGCCTTCTTCGGCCACGCTATCCACAACGTGCCCTCGCCCACCAGGCGATCCATCATGTCGACCCGCCGGACGAGATCGGCGCGCGACTTGGGGAACCAAACCGCGAGGTCCGCCCGACCGCGCGCACCGTGACGAATCGTGACCGCGTCGGGGAGCGCGCCGAGCGTCCCGACAAAGTCGCTGGGCGCGGCGATCAACGCGAGCGTCATCCCCTCTTTGATGCCGAGCTTTCGCGGAAGCGGCGTGCCGGAGTAGCCATGGGTCGCCGAAGTCGCCACCGCCCTAGCGTGCCGCGAAAGGCCGGCCCCGGCAACCGGCAGAGCCATCGCCCTGCTCCTAAGGGCAGGTGAGTTCAACCGGTACCGCGGAGAGCACCGCCACCCCAGACAGCGGATCGATGACCTGGTCATCGGTCAGATCGTTGATGCTCACGCCAGCATGCTGCGATGCCACCGACTGGCGCGTGCCCGAGCGTCCGTGGCCAAACCCGTGCGGGAGACTCACCACCCCGGGCATGATCCCCGAGTCCACCTCGACGGGCGCGGTCACGCTGCCGACGCGGGACCGTACCTGCACGGGGTCACCATCACACACCCCAGTCCGCTCAGCATCCTCGGGGTGCATGAGCAACGTGCACCGCGGCTTGCCCGTCATCAGCTTGGGAAGGTTGTGTAGCCAGGAGTTGTTGCTTCGCAGCTGTCGGCGACCGATCAGCAACATGGTGTCGACTCCAGGCCCCGCGAGCAGCGCCTCTCGTCGGGCTTGGAGGTCGGCCACAAAGCTGTCGGGCGCGAGATCGATGTGGGGCGACTCGCCGCCCCGCCTCGCGGGCAAGCGCTGCGGCATGCACGGCTTGAGCGGCCCAAGGTCGACGCCGTGTGGTTCGTTGCGCAGTCGCGCCATCGAAATCCCTCGCAGCCCCTGGCGGACCCCACCGCCGAAGCCCCACGGCCCTGCGCGAAGGCCCACCTCCAAGATCCGTTCCGGCCCCATGTGTTCGCGCGCCGCCGCTGCGGCCCGCGCTGCCGTGGGCGCGCCGCGGTGCGCGAGCAGGCGGCGCTCGAGGCCCACAAGAATCTGGTGATCATGGCGCTGGTCCGGCCCGGCCTCGAAGACCGGCGGGCTGTACTTCACCGTATTGCGCACGGCGAGAGCCTGCAGCGCGACGTCAAAGTGCCCGTGCTCCAAAGGCCCCGTCGGCGGCAGGATCAGATCCGCGTGTCGCGTCGTCTCGCCCACGTAAAAGTCGATGGCCAAGCGAAAGTCGAGCTTGCCCAGCGCGGCTTCGAGTCGCGTACCGTTGGGCGTGGACAGCACGGGGTTGCCCGCAATCGTCACGAGCCCCCGGATCGGCCTGTCGCCCTGCGCCTCGATGTCCTCCGCGAGGGTCGCCACGGGCAGCTCGCCGCCAAACTCCGGCAAACTGCGGACGGCGGACCTCCAGCGCCCCATGCTGCCGGGATTCATGCCCAGGCTCCGCGGGCCACCGATCACATCGAAGGCGGGCAACGCAAACATCGCCCCACCCGCGCGGTCGAAGTTCCCGGTGAGCAGGTTCACGACGTTGACCAGCCAGTGGCAAATGCCACCGAACGGGTGCATCGACACGCCGACCCGGCCGTACAAGACAGCGCGTTCGGCCTCGACCAACTCGCGGGCCAGACGTCGGATCGTCGTCGCGTCGATGCCCGTCGACGTCTCGGCGGCCTCGGGCGTCAGGCCGACGAATGCTTCTCGCAGCACGTCGAGGTTACGAGCCTGGGGCGGCAGTCTCGAGACGTCCGCGAGCCCTTCGTGCAGCAACGCGTGCACCATCGCTCCCAGCAGCGCCGCATCGCTCCCTGGGCGCACAAAGACGTGCTCGTCGGCCAGGTGGGCGGTCTCAGTACGCCGCGGGTCGATCACCACCAATCGACCACCACGGGCGCGCATTGCTTTGAGTCGCCCTTTGACGTCCGGCGCGCTCATGATGCTGCCGTTGGACACGACCGGGTTTCCCCCCAGCACCACCAGGTGTTCGGTGCGATCAAGGTCCGGCACGGGCATCAGCATCTGGTGCCCGTACATGCGGAAGGCCGCGAGCATCTGCGGCAGCTGATCGACCGAGGTCGCGGAGTAGCGATGGCGAGTGCCGAGGGTCCGGAGGAACGACGGGCCGTACAGCATCGCCCCCATGTTGTGGACGACGGGGTTGCCGAGGTAGACGGCGACACTGTCGGGACCGTGGGCGCACTGCAACGTGTGCAAGCGGGTGGCGGCCTCGTCGAGAGCCTCGTCCCACCCGATGGTTTGCCAGCCCCGATGCGTCTTGCGCATCGGTGTGGTGAGGCGGTCCGGATCTTCGTGCAGAGCCGCAAGCGCGGGCCCCTTGGGGCACATGTATCCGCGGCTCAGGGGGTCTTGGGCATCTCCGCGTACCGAACTGATGCGGCCATCCTCCACCACGATCGACAGCCCACACATCGCTTCGCACAATGAGCAAGTCCGCTGATGGGTCTGCGCGCCGGGAGGCATCCCCGGAGAATACCCACCGCGAGGAGTCGCCGCTATCCCGGAGGCAACGCGGCCAGCGACGTACGCAGGGCAGTCGCTTCCTCTGCGGTCGAGCTCGCCGCAGTCGCGACCACCAGCGCGGCTTCGAAGTACTCGCGGGCCCGCGTGAAGTCCTTGCGCACAACCATCAAGTCGCCGAGCTGCGTATACGAACGCAACATGTCGCGATGCGTGGGTCCGCGGGTGCGTCGCACAACCCCGAGCGCCTCGACCAAGAGCGTCTCCGCGGTTTCAAGATCGTTCTCGGCCACGGCGACACGCCCCAAGACGGCCAGCGAAGCCGCGAGTCCCGGGTGTTCTTCGCCCACCGCCCGCCGGATCCGTAGCGCCTCCTGGGCGTGTGTCCGCGCATCCGATAGCCGCCCGACCCGTGCCAGGACGTCGGCAAAGTTGTTTCGCCAATCGGCGACCATCGGGTGGTCTGGGCCCATCCCCGCGATGCTGAGCTCGACCGCCTTTTCGAACTCGCCGACGCACGCCTCCGCCGACTCGAGCGCCAGGCACACTGCCGCCAGACTGTTCTGCATCTGAGCGTGATCCGGATGGTCTGGGCCTTTGACTGCGAAGAACGTATCCCGCGCGAGCATGAACTCGCGTTGGGCGGCGCGCGCGTCACCGCTGTAGTACAGCGCGATGCCGAGGGCTTCATGGGCGTCGCCCGTCCGTAGATGCCCCTCGCCCAACCGTGCCGTGGCCAGCTCCACCGCGCGGTGGCAGTGGGGGAGCGCGCCCGTCGTGTCGCTCTTGTCCGCGAGCATCTTGCACAGCGTGATTGCCAGTGCGCCGTCTTCAGCCGAGCCTTCGCCGAGTCGTTCGACCGCCGCCGTCGCATGTCGAGCCCATTCCGTCGCGTCTTCGTGGCGCGACAGCTCAATCCCCACCACATTGACGAGGCTGGTGGCTGCCTGGGCCAGAATCCGGTCGTGGTCGGCGGCGATAGCGTCGAAGACGGCCTCACGAAGGGACTCCTCCGCCCGCTCGGACTTGCCGGCCATCTGGGCGATTCTCCCCACCAAGTGGGCCGTCTCCGCACGGAGGGGCGCGTGGTCGATCTCGCTTGATGCGGCGTGGAGATGCTCTGCCTCCTCCAGCGCCTCGGCGTATCCACCGAGGGCGGCGCGAGCGGAAAGCTCGGCGCCTCGACGGCGGGCCGCCTCGACGGCATCGGCAACAAGCGGGTCGGTCGGAAGCGGAACCGCCAACGAGAGTTCCTGGACATCGGCACACTCGGCCACCGCTGGTAGTCGACTGATAGCACTGGCCGCGCTACGGACTGCGGAGGCGTCAGCCGACTGCAGGGCGACCACTGTCGTGTCGAGCGCTTCGAGCCGGTGGGACAAACACCGTGTCCGTAGATCCAGCGCCTGCTCGGATTGCTCTCGTCGAACGTGCGTGGCCTCGCAAGACTCGCGATACGCCTCTCTCCACTGTGTCGCGTACGCATCGAGCTGCTTCATGGCCCGGTCCACCGCCGAGGACGCAAACCGGGCGTCCGTGGCCGCGAAACTCTTTTCGATCGCGGCTCGGGCCGCGCGGTTCCAGGTGGCGCCCATGCGCGCCCTCCCTCCGTCACAGACATCCTGATCGGGCCAAAACGCCGCCGCCACCGCACCGCACACAACAAGGACCCCCGCTGCCGCGACGACCGGGCGCCGCGCCCATCCTGGCTCGCTCTGCAGCTGAGCCAGCAACGCGTTCATGCTCGCAAAGCGGTCCGCAGGTTCGACGCTGAGAGCCCGGGTGAGTGCACGCTGGACCCGCAGCGGAACCTTGGCCCCGGATGGCGGCGGCTCGAGCTCGCCACTGCAGACCGCAAATGCCAGCGAGGCGCGATTCGTGCCCGAGAACGGTCGCTGGCCGTACAGCGCTTCCCAGAGCGCGAGCGCAAAGCTGAACTGGTCCGTGCGGGCATCGGTTGGCTGGTGGCGATGCTGCTCGGGGGCCATGTACGCGGGCGTCCCCGCCAACGACCCGGTCAGCGTGAGCTTGTCGGTGATATCCAGCTCGCCGGAGCTACGCTGCTCGGGAACAAGCAGTTCCTCTTCGTCGGCAGACAAGCTGCCGGGGATCTGCCGGGCGAGTCCAAAGTCGACAACGCGAGCACGGCCATCGGTGCCCACCAACACATTGTCCGGCTTGAAGTCTCGGTGCACGATGTCCGACTCGTGCGCCGCGGCCAAGCCGCGTCCGGCTGCCACGAAGAGCTCGACCACCTGCGCCCAGGGGTGTGGCTTGGACAACCACTGACGCAACGTTCCCCCCGCGACGAATTCCATCGCGATGAACACCCTCGTGCCATAACTGCCAACGTCGTGCACCGTGGCGACATTGGGGTGCGTCAGCCGAGCCATCGCCTTGGCCTCACGCGCCAGTCGGGCGTGGCCGAGGCTGGTGCGCTCTCCATCCAGCTCCCCGGGCTGCAAGAGCTTGAGTGCAACCTTGCGATCCAGATCGGGGTCGTAGGCGGAGTACACGACCCCCATGCCGCCCGCGCCGACCCGCGCGAGCACGACGTAGCGCCCGACCTCGGTGCCGGGCGTCAGCTTGGAGTGGCGACCTCGGTCGGGAGGGGCGCCACGCTCGGGCCCACTCTCGTCCGCGAGCGTTTCAGGCGGCCGCTCGCCCCCGCCGCCGCTGTGCCCCAACACAGATCCAGTGTAGCGCGCGCCGTCTGCCGATCGATTCGTTCGCGGCCAAGAACGGTGTTACCCGGCACGCGCGGCCCGGTCCGATTCGGGATGCCGCAATCGGCGGCCAAGGCCACTGCTATTGGACCTTGCCGACCAGCTGCAGCAGGCGCCGAGCCTCGCCCTGGAGCGCGGCGGCAGCGAACGGCTTTTGCAGAAACGATGTGGGCCGCTGCTCGGCGTCCAGAGCGTCACCAACGCCGTAGGCGCTGATCATCAGCACAGGAAAATCATGCCCCGCCTCCCGCAGGCCCGCGAGCGTCTTGCGGCCATCCAAGCCCGGCATCGTCAGATCCAAGACGACAAGATCAATCGCGGGATCACCAGTAGCGCAACACTCGATCGCCAACTCACCGGACGCCGCCGTGAGCACTTTGAACCCAGCCAACGTCAAGACCGACTCGCAGACGTTGCGAACGATCTCTTCATCGTCGACGACAAGGATGGTCGCCTCGCACGGTGTGCCGTACTGCATGGTCCCGACATCGACGGCTTCGAACTCGCTGCACGGGAATGCCACCGTGAAGGTCGTCCCTATCCCGAGCTCGGACTTGACCCCCATCCCTGCCCCATGCGACGCCAAGATCCCGTGGACGGTCGAGAGCCCGAGCCCGTGCCCCGCTTTCTTGGTCGAGTAGAACGGTTCAAAGATGCGCGAGACGATCGTCTCGTCCATCCCCGCACCTGTGTCCTGCACCTGAATGTAGCGAAGGTCGCCCTCAGGCGCCGATGACAAGAAGCGCACGCCGTCCGCGCTGGCTGCCGCCGCGTTCGTTGCACCCGTTCGAACCGTGATCGTCCCGCCTTCGTCGGGCAACGCATCGGAGGCGTTGGTCAGCAGATTGAGAAGCAGCTGCTGCACCTGCGAGCGATCACCCCGCACCCAGAGGTCTCGGTTGGAAAGCTCATAGCGAACGGTGGCCTTGCGACCCACGGAAATGCGGAGGAGCTTTGTCATCTCCTCGACCGTCGAGCTCAGCTCGAGCTGACCCAGCGTCGCGCTGGACCGGCCGGAGTACGTCAGCAGCTGCTTGCACAGCTCTCCGGCTCCGGCGGCGGCCGATTGAATGCTCGTGAGCATCGGCTTGAGCTGAGTCGCCCCGGGCGCGTCCTCGGGGAGGCGCTGCTCGATCAGGCCCGCGTTGCCGAGAATGACGGTCAGAAGGTTGTTGAAGTCGTGCGCGATGCCGCCAGCGAGCAATCCGAGGCCCTCGAGCCGCTGGAGCTGCTCAGACCGCTGCTCACGCTCGCGCTTTTCCTCCGCGAGTCGGATCCGAGACTGCGCCATCGACACCAACTCACCCATGGCACGCAAGAAGTCGCGATCGGCCGGGGTCCAGTGGCGTCGCTCTCGGACCTGGTTGAAAACCAGACCGAAGAACCGATGCTCATCGAAGTCGAACGGCAGCCAGAGCAGGCTCTTGATCTGCATCGTGTCGTGCAGAAGCTCGGCAGAGCCGTCGCCCCGCAAGCAAGCGTGCACGTCGTCGACATGACTGATGAGGAAGTCCTTGGTCTCCCACAACACATCGATCCCGCCTTGAAACACTGCGCTGGGGTACGTCGCCAGCGTCGGCTCGATCCCCACTGCCGCGGGGTTGAGCCACTCGCACAAGCCCACGGCGAGCTCTTTGTCCATGCGGATGTCGTAGATGAGCGTCCGATCGCAATCCAACGTCTCACCAATGATCTTGACCATCGCCTCGCGGATGCTCGAGGCGTCACCATCTCGGGTGATCACGGTCGCCACTTGGTTGATGGCGCGCGCGAAACTCAGCTGGCGCTCCAGGTCAACGTCGCTGGGGTGTCCGATGGTCACGATCGCCAACAATCGTGGCGAAGGACGGGCGTTCACGCAACGCAGAGAGGCTAGTCATCGAAGTCAGGCTCGGATCCGGCACCATACGCCGTTCCGTTTTTCCGCGATCGCGCAGCGACGGCAAGCCATCGGCCGCGGTCACGGCCAGGGCAGCCTGACACGGGCCTGAGACTGGCCGGATCGAGGTGTGAAACCTCGGCGGACTCCGCCGGGTCATGACCGCCACAAGCCAGAGCGCGGGCGACGATCGACGCCCCGACGCACGGCCGAAAGGAGGACGAGTTCTTCACGGCTGCGGGAACAGAATGAAGTGCGGCGGCGAGGTAGACGACGATCCTCCTTCGGTGATTCATCGCCTCCGCCCAAGCTCTCCGACCGCCTCCGACCGGCGTGGCGGACGGCACACCCGTGGCTCCGTACGGATCAATCCGCTTGCGTGGCGCCCGTACAGCCCCGTAGCCTGGCCCGGTGCTTCCGCTTCACGCGCTCGTCACCGCAGTCTTGATCCCCGGCGGTTTGCAGCTGGTCGAGCCACCGAGCGCCCCACCCGCGGGGGACAGCTGGGATGAGACCGACGAGGTGCCCGCGGAGGGTCCGTCCGACGAAGCGCCCGTGGCGGACGGCGAGGTGCCTGCCGGTCCGACGCCCCAGGGGGAGCCTGTGGCTGCACCCGTCGCCCCCGCAGCCGTAGCAGCGGCCCCCGCAGCGCCTCCGCCGACGCGCGAGAGCATCATCATGCCCAAGAGCGGTCTGGGCCTGATCATCACCTCGGGTGTTCTGGGTGGCGTCGCTTGGGGCGTGATGGGGCTGCGGATTGGCCGAATCAAGAAGCTGTGCGTCGCAGACGACATCGACGTCGATACCGTCAGCGAAGACACACTTGGCGATGTGACCGAGAGTCTGTCCGACTGCTTCGTCTCGGGCCGCGGAGGCAACCTAGGACTGTGGTTTCTTCAGGCGATCCCCAACTCGGTCAACTGGGGCATGGCGCCCGCTGCGGGTCGCCAGCGCGCCAAGTTTGACGCAGTTCGGTTCGTCAAATCCGGGGAGGCGGACCGCAAGCCCGTGGTGTTCATCGCCACTGGCGCAAGCCTGCTGGCGGCCGGTGCGATCGGCCGGGTGGTGGTCGCGGCCACGCGCATCCGCTCGATCAATCCAAACGAGGGCATCGCCGTCAACTGCATTCGCGAGACCGAGACCGACGTCAGTGAGTTCTTCGATTGCTACGGCAATACCAACGCGCTCCTTTACTTTGGTCATCAGCTGACCTCGGGAGCTATCGCGGGGGGCGCCGGCCTGCTGACCTACGGCCTGGTCTACAAAAAGGAGCGCCGCCGACTCGAGAAGATGCTCGAGCCCAAGCCTGCACTCGAGGTGACCGTAGCCCCTGAGGTTTCGTTCAACTACACCGGCGTCAACGCAACGCTGCGCTTTTAGAATCCCCGCTCACTAGGTGGAACAAGCCCGCGGGTGCGGGCGTTCCGTAGCCAGTGCCCCCAACCCGCATGCGGCGAATCATCCTCGCAACCCTGGGCTCGATCATCGGCCTCGTGCTCCTGGCACTGGGCGGACGCTGGCACATTTACACCCGTACCGCCGCGCATCGGACCGCAGCGGACGCGGCCCCACACCGCCCGGTCGCGATTGTCCTCGGCGCCGCTATCCGGGGCGACGACCCCTCCGACATGCTGGAGGATCGGCTCGTGACTGCACTGACGCTGTACGAAAATGGCCAGTGCGACAAGCTGCTCTTATCCGGGGCGCACCACCGCGAGGACCACAACGAGGTGGGCGTGATGTCCAACTGGCTGCAAGACCGGGGCGTTCCCGAGCAGGACATCGTACTCGACCACGCCGGACTTCGGACGTTGGACTCGATGGTTCGCGCCAAGAAGATCTTTGGTGCCGACAAAGTCCTGGTGGTGACGCAGGCGTTCCACCTGCCTCGCGCCGTCTACCTCGGGCAGAGCGCGGGCTTGGAGGTGACAGGCGTTGCGGCGCCCGCTCGCTACGACTACCCGGCCAGTGTCATGCGAGCCAACCGAGCGCGCGAGTTCGCGGCGCAGGGCCGAGCCTTGCTGGACTTGTGGGTGCTGGGCACGCAACCGAAGTTCATGGGGCCGAGACTGTCGCTATGACCACGCCTCTTCGGCAAGTTCGCGCGGTGTACGACGAAGCGACGATTCGCGTCTACCAGGCGTACTCGCATGCGATCGCCGACGCAGCCCTGCGCGCGGGTCGTTTTGCGCCGCCGTTTAGCCGCACGCGCATGACGTGGATCAAGCCGTCGTTCTTGTGGATGATGTACCGCGCTGGCTGGGCGAGCAAAGACGACGGCCAGCAACGGATTCTGGCGATCGACATCACCCGCGACGGCTTTGAGTGGGCGCTGCGCAATGCATCCACCAGCCAAGACCCCGTGCTCCCGGATGGCTCCAAGCCGCCCGTGCGTGTGCAGTGGGACCCAGAGCGCGACATTCACCTGCACAAGCTCGACCACAGAAGCATCCAGATCGGCATCGGGGGCGCGGCGGTCCCCAGGTACGTCGACTCGTGGACGCAGCGAATCACCGACATCACCGAGCGGGTGCACGAGATCAAGCACCGGCTCGACCACGCGGACGCGGCCGGGGCCGAGGCACGTCTCCCGGTAGAGCGCGTCTATCCGCTGCCCGCCGACATTGCGGCGCGCATCGGCTAGCTAGCCCCAGCGGTTCCGAGCTAGCGCGGACCCGTCTCGCCCGCCAGCGGATAGACGGGCCGAATGTCGACAGGAATGCCGTCCAGCTTGGCGAGTGCCTTGTCCATCGCGGGCGACATGACGCCCAGCGCATCCAAGAACGCGTCGGCCTTGGTCTTGTCGCCCTCATGCTGCAAGACGACCAGGTCGTGGACCAACGTGCCGATGCTCTTTTCCAGCTTGTCGGCGTCGATCGAGAACACGCCGGCCTTGTCGTCAAACGTCGCGCCGCCGTCGGCCAGGAACCGATTGATCTGCACCGCAGCTCCGCGGCCATGGGCCTCGGAGATTCCGAAGCGAACGCTCCGGAACAAGCCCGCGAAGTACGACGCGAGCAGCTTGGCCCGGAACGACTTGTCGAACTCCCCCTTGTCGATCATGAACAGGATGTTGTAGGCACCCATCACGTCGGCTTTGCACTCTTCGAGCGCGGAGTAGTTGGCCCCCAGGGCGATGCGCACCTCGACCTTCTTGCCGTCTTTTTCGGTAAACGCCGGGCCAAGGCTGTGCGACAGCTCGTGAAACAACACCTGGTTGAAGAACGCGTCGCCGGACAGGTCGCCGTGAAGATCCGCGCTGAGCACACGCTCACCGATCGGCTTCATGATGCGATCGAACTTGGTGCGAATGAGGTTTCGGAGCAGCACCTTCTTGGCGCCCTTCTCCTTCCGTACGCGCTCGTCGTTGGGGAGATTGAACGCGATCGTCTGCACGGACTTGCGGGCGTCACCGGCCGTAAACACGAGGTCGACCACGCGGATCGGGCTCTCCCCGCCTCGCGTTGTTCGCATCTGTGCCGGGATCGGAAGGTGCGCTTCCATCTCCGGCAGGTACTTTTTGTACTTGGCCAGCTCCTGCGAGGCTTTGGGGTCCGACACGGTCACGAACGCCTCGAATGACGCCTTGAGTCCGAGCAGGTGGTCCTCGTAGGTCTCGTAGGGCCCTATCGTAATCTCGACGCGGCTGTCGAGATCCATCCAGTCCTTATCGGACTGGTAGTAGTCGTCTGAGCCGAACGCTGCGGCTCGGCTGCGAAGAAACGTCGCCAGCGATTCGTTCTTCGTGAGGCCCGCCGCCTCGGTCATGAGCTTTGCGGCCGGTTCAAGCCAAGGTTTGTAGACCTCGGAGTATTTGTTCGCGACCAACTTGTCTCCGTCCCGCGCGACGACGGTAAACAGGTTCTCCAGCGCCGCCTTGTCGTCGGGGTGTGCCGCAACCCAGTCTCTGAACTCCTTCTCCGTGAGGTCTTCTGGATAGGATCCACCGCCTTTGGGGCGCTTGTCCGTGGTCGCAAACGCAGCGAAGTCGTCCTGACGGTCCCACGGCCCACGCATGATTCGAAAGTATGCGTACTTGGCCTTGCCCAGGTCGTCGGTGGCGGCGGCGAGCTTCTTTTCGAGCTCCGGATTGCCCGCGTACGCTTGGCGATCAAACAGGGGGTCGAGCAGACGCGCCGCCTCGATCAGCTTGTTGAGCGCCTCCTTTTCTTCGGGGGCCAGTCCGCTGAGATCGGTCGTCAACTCGGCGGTCGCAAACTGCTCGACCTTCGCGGCCAGAGCTGCACCGTCTGCGCCCTTGGTGTCTTTGGCCTCCCCGTTCTTCTCTGCCGCGGGTTTGGGGTCGGCCTTCTTCGCACCCGTTTTGTCCGCGCCGGCCTTCTTGGCTCCGGCCTGCTTGGCTCCGGCCTCGCCCTTCTTCGCCGGTTTGTCCTCGGTGGGGCCAGGACACCCGACCGCGAACAGAGCGACCAGTGACGACGCAACCAGCGTAGATGCCTTCATGGGCGCGACTTTGCCACGCTGATCCACGCGCGTCACCTGACACGAGTCGGGCTCGCGCGGCCTACTTCACGGCAGGCTCGGGCGCGTAGCGCGTCGGGTCCGGCACGTTGGCGCGAGCAAAGCCCGCGGCGCGCAGCGTACAGCTCTCGCAGCGGCCACACGCGACCGGCCCACGTCCATCCGTCTCGGGGTCGTAGCAGCTCACCGTGTCGGAATAGTCCACCCCGTGGCGCAGACCGAGCGCGACGATGTCGTGCTTGTGCAGCTCCATGAGTGGCGTGCGGATCACGACCGCCGGCTCTCCCTGCCCCTCCACCCCCACGCGTGTCGCAAGATTTGCCGTCTGCTCGAACGCGGTGATGAACTCGGGCCGGCAGTCCGGATAGCCCGAGTAGTCCAACGCGTTGACCCCAATCCAGATGTCCCGCGCGCCGACTGTCTCGGCCCACGCCAGCCCGTACGACAAAAACAGGGTATTGCGCGCAGGCACGTAGGTCACCGGGATCGCATCGGAGGTTGCGCCGTCCGCCCCGACTTTGGGCACCGACAGCGCGCTCCCCTCGACCAGTGCAGTGGCGGGAGCGACGAGACGCCCCAGGTGCGAGAGATCGACGACCTCGTGCGCGACGGCCCCAAACCGTTTTGCTTGGCGGGCCGCACACTGGAGCTCCACCGCGTGCCGTTGTCCGTAGTTGAAGGACAGGGCGTGCACACGATGCCCCTGGCTCGCGGCGACCGCGAGCACCGTTACCGAATCCAGGCCGCCGCTCAGAAGAACAACCGAGGCTTGCGCCGCGTCTTTGCCAGTCATGGTTTTTCGTGGGTTGGCGTCCAAGCCAGCGCTCCGAAACGAACGCGTCGATCCGTCGTCCTAGCTGTCGTCTGTGACGCAGCGAGGATCGATGATCCCCGAGCCTTCGGACGGACAGCAATACAGGTCGAACACCTCGTCGGTATACGGTTCCAGACAAACGCAGCTCGGTTGCGCCTCGCTGTCGACAACGCACGAGCCTCGCTCCTCACCGCCGCAGAAGAAGCCATCGCAAGGGTCAGCGATGTCGTAGCAGTAGTTGCGGTCCAAGTGGCACGTGCCCTCGTTGCAGCTCCCATCGGGACCCAGGCACAACCCGCCGGGCAGCCCCGGAGGGGCCTCTTTGTCTCGCTCGCCGCCCGTGAAACAAGCGACGGTCATCGCACAAACGATCAAAACACCCAGGACTCGAGTTGCGACGCGCATTGGACTGGCGAACGCTAACAGAAAGGCTCGCCCTTTTCTTCTCACATGTTCGAGACGGTTCACGGCGTGCCGCATTGTTCGGGTCGCTTACGCGACGGTCGCGACGCCGGAAACGCCGCACGGTGAGAGCTCGGATCCGCTGCGCAGTCTGCTGAGACCCGCTGGGCAACATGCGCAAGCGGCTGCGAGCGGCGCACTGCGCCCGGTTTGTGCACGATGTTCGGCAGATATCCGATTGAGTTTGCGCCGCCGGACAGGTAGCTTCGCGAGGTCGTGGTCGCCCAACAACTTTTCTATCGAGGCACGGTGGTCTGCCTCGGGGTCCTGGTCCCGCTGACCTCCCTTCCGGTGCACGCCGCCACGCACGGCGACACGGCGCCGCTGGCCCTGTACCGCGCCGCACCCAAGATGACACCCGACAAAGCTGCGGCCTTGCGCGTCTCTCCGCAGAGCAACGGCCGGGCGATGGTCGAGGCGGGCGACGCCACCGGAGCCGGCATGGCCTACGACGCGGCCGCCTCCGAGTATGGCGACCCCATCCTCTACCTCGACGCTGGCGATGCGTATCTCGTTGCGGCCAAGGCAGAGCGCGACGAAAAGATGTGCGACGCAGCCTCCGAGCGGGCCAGCATTGCGTTGGACATCCTGTATTTTCATATCGACGACGCGGCGGACGAGCGCTTCCTCTTTGTTGAGCCCGGCGAGATCGCGGGGCTCATCGCGCGAGCGCAGATTCTCATCGACCAGTCGCGAGAGACCAAACAAGAGATCGCCGACGAGGCCAGCGCGCCTGTGGCAGCCGCCGCCGCCGAACCCAAGGAAAAGGGAGACGGCAAGTTCATGCGAATCGGTGGCTTGGGACTCGCCACCGTGGGCGGCGCGCTCACCGTGATGGGCGTGGTGGGGCTCGGCCTCGGAGCGAGCAACCAAAGCAAGGCCGACGACCCCTCTGTGTACGGCAGCGAGTACGATTCGGTCGAGGCCAGTGGCGAGCGCGCGAATCTCATCGCGGGCGTTGGCTTTGGGGTTGGCGGCGCCGCGCTGGTGGCGGGGATCACGCTGTATTTTATTGGCAAACGGCGCGGCAAGAAGGCTGGCGCCGCGGGTGACAAAGAGGAAAAAGCATCGGAAGATGACCCCATCGTCCGCATCGCACCCACGCTGAACGGCATGGCCGTCTCCGGAAGGTTCTAACGATGAAGAAGTTCACGATTCTATCCTTCGCCGCCGCCCTCGGTCTTGCGTTTGCTTCGCCGACGGAGGCTTCGGTCGCGTCGTGCGAAGACGAAAGCGGGCTGTGCCTCGACGCTGTGAAGGGCGCCCGTTGGCAGAGCGAGAAGAGCAGCTCCAAAAAGCAGCGCAAGAAGCGGAGCAGCAAGCGCGCGGGTACGATCTCGATGGACGTCGACGGCGGGCGCGGGAGCCTGTTCATCAACGGGCGGTACGCGGGCACGGCCCCCCTTTCGGGAGCCAAGATTCCCGGCGGCGCCAATGACATTCAGGTTCGAGACGGCGCCAAGGTTCTGGCCGAGGGCCTGCTGACGGTGCCCAAGGGCGCATCGCTCAGCATCACGGTCGCGGGCGTCTAGGCACCCGGCGGGCATCCGGTGGCCGCTGCAGTCCTCGCGCTTCTTTTTCTCGCGTTTGCGCCGGCCGAACCCGAGCCCACGCCGTGGCGGCACACCCTCTTCCTGCAGTTCGACGGCGCCTCGCTCACGTGGGTGCCGTCGCCAGACGACGAAAACGCGGCGCTTGGACACTCGTTCCTGGCGAAGTTTGAGGGGAGCGAGCTGCCCGTCTATGACGGCGATGACGCCGACCGAGCCGCGGTGCTGCAGGCCGTGACCGCGCACCTCGAGCCGTTCGGGGTTAGCGTCGTCGCCGAGCGCCCACCAGCACGGGTCCCGTACACGATGGCGGTGGTAGGCGGCCAGTGGGACGACACCGCCGCGACCTCCGTCGTTCGCGGCATCGCCCCTGAGGTCGACTGCGAACGCCTCAACCAGCGACACGTCGTGTTTGCGTTTGTCAGCGCCGACGAGACCGTGGTTGCCCAAGCCACGACCGTGAGCCAAGAGGCGGGGCATGCCTGGGGCCTCGACCATGTCGTCGGCGAAGGCCTCATCATGAGCTACGACCTGTCGGCGGCCGCCACTGAGTTTTCGGACGGCTGTGTCCCGCTGTGCGAGGAGGCGTGTCAGGGTCCCGACTCGATCTACTGCGCGCGACAGCACCTGGAGCACTGCGCGGCCGGGTCCCAGGACTCTCGCGCCGAGCTGCTGTCGACGTTTGGTGACGCCGATCCCGACGACGTGGCCCCCACCGTCGAGATCCTCAGCCCCACCGACGGCATCACCCTCGCGCCCGGCAGCGACCTGCTCGTCGAAGTCGCGGTGACCGACAACTACGGCGGCGTGGGATGGGACTTCGAGCTACTGCAGGACGGGGAGTCCGTGGCCACGCAGACGGCGTTCGATCGCGAGCTTGTCTGGCCGCTCGGCGGACTCCCGGAAGGAAGCTACGAAGTCCGCGTTCGAGCACAGGACCACGCGGGTCACCAAACGACCGTCTCGGCTCTGGTCTCCGTAGCTGACGTCGACGACGACGGCACGCTGGATGGTGCGACAACGGGCAGCCAGGGCAGCTCGGACAGCGCATCGAGCGGGGATGACGAGCTCCAAACGGGTGGTGCTGCCGCCGATGACTCCGAGACGGATGGATGCGCGTGCGGAACGACGGGTGCACCACCACCGCTGTGGATGATGCTGCCGATGCTCGGATTCTCGATCCGTCGGCTCACTCGCGCTCGAACGTCGCGCTGACGATCTTCGTCGTGTCGTAGCTAATGTCGCCGGCCACCAGCGACTCTTCGCGCGTGTAGCCAAGGTCGATCGGCAACCCGCGGTCGACGTCGAACAGCATGCGTCCCTTGGTGACGTTGTGGAGCTCGACCGGGCCACTGTCGAGGTCCAGGCCGCCCCACTCGTCGATGACAAACGAGATCTCTGCGAGTCGGATGCCGCCGCTCGTCGCCAGATTCACCAGCGTACGCTCCGTCTTGGCCTCCACCGGCAGGATGATGTCCGTGCCCGTCAAGCGGGTCTCGTGGGACTGCGTCGACGTGACGGGCGCGCCCACCTTCAGCGGGTCCGCCGGCAAGCGCGGCAGCTCGATGAGACCGGGCACAAGCTTGAGCAACGCGGCCCCTGGGGGAGGCACCGCGTCTGGCTCGTCGCCGGCTCGGCTCGCCAGGTCCGCATCCACATCGGCCAACATCTTCTTGCGGGGCGCGTTGGCAGGATGCGCGTCGGTACGGGCCAGATCGACGACGCCGTGGGCGTCCGCCAGCCACACGCCAGCCCCGAGCTCGAGGAGCGTCTGAGTCGGCTGATCGGAGCCCGATTCCAGCGCCCCGGACAACGTCACGTCGTCGACCGACACGATCTTCCAGCGGACCTCCCGCACATCTTTGGACCCCTGAAACTCGAGGTCCACCCCCAGTTCGGCCGTCACGGCCGCGTACCGGCCACCCCCGGTCGTTGTGAAGTCGATCTTGGCGTGCTGGACGAGCTTGGCGGAGAGCTCCGAGTAGCGGAGCGCCGCGCTGTTGGCGGAAGCCGCAGGAACCGGCCCCTCAGGCGCCGTGGTGCCCGGCCCACCCGCCTGGCGGGGCTTGCCACAGCCACCACAGAGTGAGGCGAGGACGAGCGAGAACACGAGCGGGCCTGTCGTTGGCTGCTGCATGGGCAGAAACAGACGCTAATGCACCATTTGCGCTCAAAGCAAGCCATGAGCCGTCCAATTGCGGGTTTCACCACACGCTACGAGGTGTGCTAACACCCGCGGTCGCTATGTTCGGACTGTTTGGCGCATTGTTCGGCCCGCGGGTTCGGCTGCCGCGCGACAGGGTCACGCGGGTACCCCGTGCGGCTCGTAAAGCCGCGAAAGCGGAACTCACCACGCTCTCTGCCGCGCTGACGAAGGTGTCGGCGCTGCCCGGCATCGCCGACATCAAGAACAACGGCCGTGTGCCGCGAGGTTTCTACGCGGCGGTCGATGAGCTCCACGCGGCGTACGACGCCTACGTGGCCGTCGCCCGAAAGTTCGTCAACATCGACGACGACGTGAAGCAACCCGGAGAGCCGGGCGGAACGGCCGCCTGCTACGCGGGACCGATGCCAGTGCACGGCGTCGAGGCGCTCGCCATCTACCACGAGGCGCGCGGCTGGCGAGACTTCCAGAGCGTCGCCAAGCAGCTGGGCGCCTTGGGCGAGCAGCTCTTTGCGGAGATCCAAAAGGGGCATACCGGCAAGGACCCCGAGAAGATCCGGATGACGGGCAAGGCGGTGCAAGGCGGCCGTGTCGCGCTTGCCAAGACCATGCAGCCCTGCCCGTTCTTGGATCAGAGCAAGCAGCGCTGCCGCGTTTGGGACAAGCGACCGATCGCGTGTCGGATGCACTTTCCCAATGGCGGGCCCGAGGCGCACAAGCCTGATTCGGACGCCTACCCAAAGGAAGCCAAGGCGATCAACCTGCGGCTCCCGGTCAAGCAGCAGGTCACACTCCAGCAGCTCGACAAGCGCCTCGCGCTCGAGCTGAGCCCGTTCTTGTACGCCTCGACCCTTCAGGTGCTGCAGATCGCTGAGGGCAGCCTGATTCAGGAGATCGGCGAGGCGCCGGTCAAGATGCAGCAAGACGGCCAGGTCGCGCAGCGAGCCAATCGCAACGTGCGGCACGCGAAGAAGTACCAAAAGAAGGGCAAAGGCAAGCGCCGTAAATAGCGCTCGGGGCCGCTGCGGCTCTAGCAGCGGCCGGAGCGGAACGGCTGCCCGGCGACCATGCCCTCGGCCAGCGTACGGCGCTGCGCGGCGAGCTGGCGAGACAGCGACTTCCAACGCCGGAGATCGTGCTGTAGATGGCGATCGCCCGTCGCGTCGCGCTGAGCTCGGCCCTTGAGCCTGTCGCCGAGGCGCTCCCCAATGAAGGCACCGACCGCGCCACCCGTAAGCGTTGCGGCGAGCGCCAAGACAATCCAGAAGACGACGCCGAGCAGGACCATCCCGGCCAGCGGAACGGCCGGAAGCACGACCGCCGCCAGGAGCCCCAGTCCGCTGCCTACGTGACGCCCGACCGAGGCCATTGCGTTGGCGTGGGCCTCGGTGCGCTCGACCGCGCTCGACTGCGCCCGGCCAGACATCCTGACCTGGAGCCGCCCAACGGGGCTCCGCTTGGAGCAAGCCAGAGCGTTTTCGATGGCGACCGCCGCTCGGAAATCGCCACGCTGGACCTGCAGCTTCACGCCGTGCCCGCGACCTGCAGGCGAATCGACCTCGACTCGATACCCCGCCGATGCGGGAAAGTGCGTCTCCCACGTCTGTCGGGCACGATCGACCATGACCCGCACCTCATCGCGGACCTGAGCCGGCTTGTATCCAACCCGCGGCACCGACCACCCAAACGGGGCCGCATCTTGTCCGTCTTCACGCACGACGACAGCTGAATTGTACGGCGCCAAAACACAGCGTCCACGAAAAGAAGGGACAGCTCGCCAGAAAAACTCGCGCGCGCTGGTTGCTCCCGACTACTCGAGCGTCAGCACAAGTCGCGGAGGATGAGCGCCCGTGTGGGTGTCGTAGTCGACCCGTTCCGGCATGCGCTTTTGGATCGCGAAGTAGAGCATCGTCTTGTTTGCGCCTACCACGTCGTTCGGGAGCACCCAGACAACTTCTTCGTTCGGCTCGGCTGGGCCCTGCTCGCCCGAAACCGCCCCGAGCCCGAGGGGCAGCGCACCTGCGAGCGAAGCCTCGGTGAACGGCAGCGTTTCGTGGATCTCGCCGGTCTGCGCGGATCCGGACGGCGTCCATAGGTGGAGGTGAACCTCCGCGACGTCCTCGGCGGTGAAGCCGGCTCCTAGCTCAAAGATGAGGTAGCCACGGGTCGCGTCATTCCGCTCCGAGTCAGCGCGAACCGTCATCGCGTCCTCGCCCGAGATCATTGCGCACCCCGATGGGTCCGGGTCAATCCTGCTCATGCCCATCCCCGCGTACGCACAGCTCGCGTACGACGCGACAAAGTCCACCTGAGGCAGGCCACCCGTGCTCGTACTGTCGGTGCTGGGCGGCTGCCCCGTCGTAGTCCCCCCGCTATCGCTACTGGCTGCTGCATCGTCGACGGCCTGCGTGGTGCCGCCGCCACCGTCTGGGCCCGTGAGCGTCCCGCCGCCGTCCTCTGAGCCCGACCCCGTCGAGGTCGCGGACGTCGTGGACAGCGCGGGGTCATCCACGCACTCACCCGCCAGGTCGCCGGCCAGAGAGCCGAACTCGAGCTGGCCTTCACACGCCTCACTCGGGAAGGCGCAGTGATTCATCACGCAGGTGCCGTCGCCCCCACACTGTTGGTCTTGCACGCACGCAAATGCAGTCGGCGAACATCCGCCAAGCAGCATCAGGCACAGTAGAGGGCTCCGGAGCACGCCAAGGCCAGTGTACGACCTGGTCCGCTCACGTGTTGGTTGGGCCCGCTAGCTCGTCCAGGAGAAGCTGACGTACGCCTTGATCACACCCTTGGCCTCGCCGCAGACCATGACCACGCGGTAGCGATCGGTGTTTCCCTTGAGTGTCGCGCGACCGCCCGCATCCGTCCGCGTGACCTCGACCGTCTCTCCGACCTGGGTCTTGATCACTTCGACACAGCTCTCGACCGTTGCGCCCTCTTTGAGATCAAACAGGAGCTGGCTGGTGAACAAGCCTTCGCTGTCCGCCTCAGAGCGCTTGAAGTCGACGGTGGTCGCGTCCGGGAACATGTTGCTGCGGAACCACTTGGGGTCCATGAAACGGACCGCCCCCTCGGGCTGCTTGGGGGCCGTGCCCGCCTCGTCGATGGGCGACTCCACGGGAGGCCGCGGCGCAACCGGCGGTGCGACGGCTGGCTCGACGGGCGCCGCCGCTGGCGGTGGAGCTGCAGGAGCCGTACTCGGCTGCGGTAGCGCCGTTCGTGCCTTGGCGGCCGCGGGGGCAGCTTTTGGCTTCTTCGCAACGGTCTCCGGCGCTGGCGCCGCGCCGCACGCCATCGCCACTGCCCCACACGCCAGGAATGACAGCCTTCGCATCAAGGCGACTGTACTACAGGTTTGCCAGCATCCGCGGGAGCAGCCGGAGGCTTGCCCGCCGCTGCGGGCGCATCGGGGCTCGGCTTGGCGCCTTCGTCGGGCTTGGGTTCCGGAGCGGGCTTGGGCGCGGCCGGGGCGGCGCTTGGCTTGGCATCGGGCTTGGGCGCGGCAGGGGCGGCGCCTGGCTTGGGCTCGGGTGCCGCCGGCACTGCGCTCGGCGTCGCGTCGGGCGCGGCAGGGTCGACGCTTGGCTTGGCATCCGGATCGGGTGCGGGCACGGGAGCCACGCCTTCACCGCCCGGCTTACCGGTCGTCCGAATGCAACGAGCCGCCAACGCATCGCCGGGTGCGGGTGCGTCCGCAACCCACGGGTCTACAGGCCGCGGAGTGTCGCCGGGTCCGCGTTGTACCGCGGCGCCCTCGACCGTCCAAAACGGCCCTGGCCCCTGAAAGCCATCCCCAAGCGCGTGGATCTGCGCGAGCGTGGGCAGCGTCCAATCGTCGAGCGTCTTTCCCTTCCAGGGGACGCTCAGCTTGGTGCAGAACGCCTCGGCCTCGGCGCGATCGACCGCCTCAGCGATGCCGCCGAACAGCTCGAACGCCTCGTGGGGACTGCCGACCGTGGGCACGGGCGGCGCCTCCTTGGGCACGGTGAGAACCTCGGCGTCGGGGGCGACGGAGGCTGCACAACGAAAACCCAGCTTGGGATCCGCGGCACGGCTCTCTTTGCGCGTGTGCGTTCGGCCGCCACGAGTGACAAACCCAGTGGGCGTCTTGGCGCGCGCCTTGGCAAGCGGGCCGTCCTTCCGACGAAAGCCGTGGGCAAACGTCGCCAGCGGCATGTCGGGCTCGAAGCGACTCGACGTCCACTCATTGGCATTGGTTCCCATGCCACGCATGCCGAAGAAGCTGATGTCGCCCGACAAGCCACCGACGGGCGCCAATTCGGCGTGGTACTCGTCGCGAAGCTGCCCGCCCCAAGGGAACGGACGCGCGTCCGGCCCGCGCGCGGCGTACTCCCACTCGGTCTCGGTCGGCAGACGCCCCCCAGCATCCTTGCAAAACGCGGTCGCCTGCGCCTGCGTCACGCATGTTTGCGGGAGGCTCGGACCGAGCTCGGCTTGGACATGCGATATCGGGTTCTCGCCGCCCGGGCACCGCGCGGGCGTGCAGGCGCCTTTGTCCACGCACTTGGCGTAGTGCTCGCGCGAGACCTCGTGCAAGTCGAGCCAGAAGCTCTTGGCTGTCGCGTAGTGCGGCGGCTGTGCGGGCCACAGAATCGTCGGGTTCTTGCGGGCAGCGGCAGCGTCGTATCGCCGCGGTGGCTGTCCCATCACGAACCGCCCGCCTGGGATCTGAACTTGCTGGATGTGCGGGAGGTCGCGCAGCGGCATGGCGACGCACGTGCCATCCGCTCGCTTGCCCGTGCCACGGCCGCAAGCGGCAATCGCTTTGGCCGTGACGCCACCGCGCTCCTCGGCGGATGCACCCTCCGGGGCCGCGACAACCGGCGGCTGCGGTTGCGGACCGTCGACGTCTTTGTGGCGGGGCTTGGGCGCCTCGCGGCAAGCGGGGAACAATGCGACCGCCAACACGGCCAACAACGGAGTTTTTCCAGCGTGACTCACAGCTCGTAGTTCCGTAGGTGATCGTCCGTCATGGGCCGTCCGAGCCGAGACCCAACGATGAGTACCACCACATTGACGCCGACTCCCAGCGCGCCAATCTGAAGGTCTGCGGGGTTGAGCGCAGTGTAGAGGCTCGGCGCGCCGATTTTCGCGAAGAACAGCAGGACCACTGTGACCAGGCCTGCGGTGAGTCCTAGCGCGGCGCCAACGCGGTTGGCACGTCGCCAGTACAACGCCGCAAGCGTAAGCGGCAGGAACTGGATCGGAATCGCATACGCGAGCAGCAGGAGGTCGACGACGGAGACGTGGCCCGCGACCGACAGCAAGCCCAGCGCGCTGCCAGCGAGTACGACCACCACCGCCCGCATCGCGGCGGTCTGGGCGGCGTCGCTCATCGGGCGGCCCAGACCTCGTACAACGACATCGCGCACCAGGATCGATCCGCCTGCGTGCAGCAACGCGTCGCCGGTGGACATCGACGCGGCGAGCACCGCAAACGCGACGAACGCAAAGATGAGCGATGTGTCGCCGAGGCCGGGGTGATGAAGCATCCACAACAGGACGGTGTCGTCTGCGGGCGCGCCCTCGAGGACCCCCGCGTAGCCGATGAAGAGCAGCGGCACCAAGAAGAACAGAAACGTCGGGTACAGCACCGCCGACAGCTGCACCAAGCGGGCGCTCTTTGCGGTGAAGCACTTCATGAAAACCTGGGGCCACATCGAAAACCCCAGGATGGAGACGAGGATTTCCGAGCTGTACTCGGCCTCGCCAACGTTGGCCGGGCCCGGCAGGGTCAACCACTCGGGCGCCCGCGCGACGACCTGATCAAACATCGGCCCGACGCCGCCGTACAGCTTGGTCGGGATCCACAGGCCCAGGCCCCAAACCACCAGCAGCATCGCCACCCCCTGCAGCACGTTGGTCCAGCCCACGCCACGAACCCCGCCGATCACCACGTACACCGACACCACCGCGTACACGACAAACGCACCGAGCAGCGGTGGCCACCCCGTCACCGCTTGCATCACCATGCCCGCAGCCTTGAGTTGGATGACCAAGTACGGAAGGAACGCCACGAGCGTCGCTCCGCCCATGAGCCCCGTGACCCAGCGGCTGTCGAAGCGCCCCCCGACGAGCTCTGCTCCCGTGACAAATCCGAGGCGGGCTCCGATGCGGCGAACCTTGGCCCCAAACAAGAAGATGGGCGCCAGCCCGACCGCGCCGTAGCCCAAGATGTACAGCGCATCCGATCCGCGGGCGACAACACGCTGGGGGGTGCCCAGCAGCGCGTAGGCGCTGAAGATCGTGGCCCCCATCACGAAGTACATGACCACGGGACCAAACGCCCGCTCGCCAGCGACGAAGTCGGTCACGCCCCCGCTGCCGCGCCGCCCGGCCACGACGCCGAGCGCCAGCACGACCGCCAGGTATCCAAAGACGACGGCGACCGGAAGTGCGTTCACGAGGGGCCCCGACTCGGCTCAACAGCCTGGCCGGGCTCGGCAGCGTCGGCGGGCTCGTCGCTGTCGATCACGTTGGCGCGGTACAAAAGCACCAACACCGCAAAGTTCGCGGCAATGATCCCGAGCACGTACACCAGCGACCACGGCAGCCCAAACACGCGGGGTTCAATGTGGTTGCCCAGCGCATGGAAGACGGGCGCCACGAGGGCGACGGTCGACAGCGCGAACCAAACGAGTGCGGCTCGCTTCAACGACTCGCTCAACTCAGGTGGGCACGCAAGAATGCGAGGGTGCGCTCCCACGCGAGCGCGGCACAGGATGCCTCGAACGCTTCGGGGCGCGAGTCGTTGAAGAACGCGTGACCGGCATCGTAGAAGTGGGCCTCGACGTCGCCTCCCGCGGCCTCGATGCTCGACACCAGCGCGCGCGCGCTGGGCTCGGGAACAAACTCGTCACGGTTGGCGAAGTGGCACAGCACGGGCCCCGACAGCTTGGTGAAGTCCGGGGACACGCTGGGATGGATGCCGTAAAAGTCGACCGCGGCCGAAACCTCGGGATGGGCGGTTGCAGCGCTGAGCGCCAGTTGCCCACCCATGCAGAACCCGAGTGCGGCGACCTTTTTGGGTGCGACAGCAGGGAGCCCCAACAGATGCGATGCGGCGCCGTGCAAGTCGGCACCTGCGGCTTCGATATCCAACGCCATCATCCTGCGACCGGCGTCATCGGGCCCGTCCGCGCTCTCGCCGTGAAACAGGTCGGGTGCCAGGGCGACGAAGCCAGCTTCGGCAAATCGGTCGGCGACTTGCTTGATGTGATCGACCAGGCCCCAGTACTCCTGGATCACGATCAGGCCTGGCCCGCTCCCGCTCGGTGGGGTTGCGAGGTAGCCAGCCACCGACCGCTCGTTGGCACCAAATTCGATCATCGACCCCGACATTTCGAGGCGGACTCTACCGAAGCTCCACGGCCGGGCAAGCATCGGCGATACGTGTAGCCTCATCGCGACGATCGCTTCGCATTGAGCCGTGTGTTTTTGTTGTTCGGGCGCACCGGTGCGGACACGCGTGCAACAAGGCTCGACCCGCAGCCGCAGGATCGCAGGCATGTCACCGCGAAATGCGCGAAATCGAGCGCGCTTCCTACGCACTCACATTCCGAGCGGTGACCTACCCCACAATTCGCAAGCATCCATCAAAACCGCTGTAACCAGACCGGCCCTTGGAAAGTACTAGTGAGCACGGCGGGGCAGGCGCCTCACCGCGAAAAAAGAACCGATCCCAAGCGCAACAGGACGCGTATCCGTACCAGCCAAACTGGCGCGGACCTTCGTATCCAACAGACTGAAACGGTAGTTGACCGACGCGGGTCTAGGCCCGCACCACCCAAAAGGTAAAAAATGAGTCTTCGAGCCAATATCGACCATCTCTCGGCTGCACAGGGCATCGTCGCCGTGTCTGTCGTCACTGCTGACCAACCCATCCTCTCGCGTGGCCTCGCCGAATGGAGCCCTGTGCTCGATGCATCGGTGGCACTCATGGCCAAAACAACCGAGAGCTCGATTCGCCTTGTTATCGGCACCCATACGGTTGTCGTGCAAACAGAAGGCGCTGAGACAGTCGCTGTAGTGCTGCCCACTGGGCACGCTGTAGCCAAGTCCCTCAGACGCATGATCCGCAGGATGTCCCGCAAGGTCCGGGCACCACTCGTCGCAGCAGAGCCTCATGTCGCCCCAACGACGCCCGCTGCCAGCCCCGTTGCGGGCCCCATCGCGCCGGCTGCGAGCCAGTCGCAGTCCAAGATGGACATCGGGGCGGTTCTCAATCAGCCCTCGCCTACCTGGGGCTGATTGCCCCACCTGTTGCCGGGGGTTCGGTCGGTCCCCGGCGACAACAAACCTGCGTCCTGCGCAGTCCTTGCGAGCCGGTGAGTTGTGCACTCACCGGCCGCTTAAATTTCGTAGTCCGGGTGCGGTAGCGCGTCCGAAGATATGCAAACTGTCTGAAGGATCGTGTGCCTACTGGCCATGACTAAATGCGTAAGAACCCGCATTGTCGACCGGTGGCAGCGCGTCACGGCGTAGTAGCAACGTGCGCACGGCCCAGATGTCAGAGAAGATCCGGTACTTCAGGGCCGTCTGATCGAGATAGTCGACGCCTGCCGATCCGCCGGTTCCGGTCCGCCGACCGATGAGGCGTTCGACCATCCGTGCGTGGCGTTGTCGGAAGATCAAGAACGCCTGCTCCAGCATGATGATGCCGTCGACGATCTCTCGCGGCCACGCAAGCAGAGGCAGCTCGCGGTAGCTCTCGATGTAGATCAACCCCGCACGGATCCGCGAGATTGTGCGACGGTCGGCCTCAGGTTCATCGGACGCATTGAGGAAGGCGGTCGCACGGACCAACTCGTCCGCGTAGCGCTTCTCGAGCCGTGCGATGTCCTCGTCCGTCGCCGCGTGGGCCTTGGCCATATCGACCTGCCGCACATTTTGAACCCTATGCCCCTCGAGGTAGGAGTCGATGAATGCGCTGACCGTTTCTGGGTCTCCCGCGTCGTCGGGTCCCGAGCCGTGGATCGGCGTGCGGAACAGCCACGCATGCAACCCCTCGCGCACGGTCGGCGTGTCGTCGAGTCTCCGCTGCACGCGGCGCAGTGCAGGTGACGCGCTTCCATCGGCGTTCTTGAGCGCGTCGAGATACGAGCCCTCATGGCCCAGGTGGATGCGCTGCGCCGCGTTGAGCCCCAGCAGAATCTCCATCTCGCGAAGCTGCGCCGATTGGAACCCACTGGCCGGAAACAGCTTGTCGCGAAAATCGAGGTAGTCGCGCGTGGTGACCGTCTCCATCAGCTCGAAATGCTGCGCCACATTGCGCAGCAGCGTGGCCGTGCGGCGAATCGAACGAGCGGCCGACGCAAGTGACTGCTCGGGGACCGGAACCCGTACGAAGCAGTCGCGCAGCGCGACGAGCTCGCGCACGATGAGCTTGAACCAGAGCTCGTCGATCTGGTGGACGGTGATGAAGAGCACCTCGTCGTTGGTGAGCCCTTCGTCGGTGGTATCGAGGCCGTTCTGGAGCCCGAGCAGCTCCTCAACCTTGATGTAGTCCCAATAGGCAGTCGCAGACCGTGCCATCGCCGCAACCTGCCATCGCGTCAACGGCTGTGCAACCGCTGGGCTCACGCCGCTTTCAGTCCGGCGCGAAACCACGCGCTGCTAGGGCGCCGAGACCCACTCGGGCCGAAGCGCAGCCGTGATGCCAGCCCGCTCAAGCTCCGCCAAGCTCAGCACGTGAATGCGCGGCCGAACGGTCGCGACGAGTTCCGCCGCTGCGCGCCGTGCTCGCGGCGTCGTGACAATCACAACGGGGCTCGCATCGCTGTCGTCTCGCCGAATCTTATCGAGCCAATCGCGGCGTTCGTCGGCGTCCATCATGAGCACAAGCCCTTCCTCCGAGGCGACCGTCGCGGTGGTCAGATCCAGCTCGGCATCGGCATCCAGGCGCAACCATCGGGGCGCCCCGACGTGCTGGAGCCCATCCAACACGGGCGGCAGCCAGTGGGGCGCAAGACGCTCCCGGACCCGCTCCGCCAAAGAGTCGCGCTCGGCGGGGTCGCGGAGGCTTCGACTCTCGGCGATCGTCGAGAGAATCGCGTGCAGCGGTGGTCGGGGGATTCGCTCGCGCAGGAAGCTCCGCACGATCAGCAGCAGATCGCCGGGCTCGAGCGCGTTCATGGCGTTGGTCACCGCGACCGGGTGGGTCGGGCGCAACGCATCGATCTCACGCGCCAGCCCCTGAAGGTCGACGAACGCCGTCGCATGATCCATCACCGCACGAAAGACGGCGACGGCCAGCTCGTCGTCCGAAGGCTCGGGCGTGATCTCGGCGCGCCCGAGCAAACGGTCGCCCAGTCGCAGCTCCAGTTTCCCCGAGGGTTGGCTCGGGTCGAGCTGCAGATCCAGATCGGGGATGTCTATCCCCAGCGCGTCCGAGCACCGCTCGCGCACCGCGGCCAGCATGCGCTCGAACGAGCGCGGGTCCGCTGCGTCCGCTGGGCACAACGCGACCCGCACATTACGTCCGCGATCCTCAGCCTCGATGACTTGTCGGCGCGCCGCAACACGCGAGGCGAGAACAAACGCGGTGGTGACCATTGCGGTGGCTGTCGACAGGAATGCGAGCGTGGGCATGGCGGGTACAAATGCGAGGGCAACAAGAAAAGCGGAGGGCACGACGAGCATCGCCGGCTCGAGCCAAGTGGCCAGCGGAGACGACGACGCTTCGCCCTCTCGGTCCACGCGCGCGACCAAGACGCCCGCGGCCAAGCTCACCAACAGGGCGGGGATCTGCGTCAGCAGGCCATCACCGATCGTGAGGCGGCCGTAGACTTCAATACTCTCGCCCACGCCATAGTCCATTCGGGACATTCCGATGGCGATGCCGCCTGCGAGGTTGGTCGCGGTGATCGCCAGTCCCGCGATAGCGTCGCCCTTGACGAAGCGAACGGCACCATCCATCGCACCGTAAAAGCTGGATACCTCGGTCAGCTGAGCGCGGCGCCTCGCGGCTTCCGGGGCGGCGATGAGCCCAGCCCGCAGGTCGGCTTCGATCGCGGCCTGCCGCCCGGGCAGCGCGTCCAGGGCAAACCGCGCCGCGACCTCGGCCACGCGCTCGGCCCCCCGGGCGATCACCAGGTACTGAATGATGGTGATGATGGCGAACATGACGCCGCCCACGATCAAGTCGCCCGATACGACCACGCTCGCAAAGGCATCGATCACCTTGCCCGCGTCGGCCTGCGAGAGGATCAGCCGGGTGGTCGATACGTTCAGCGCGAGGCGGAAGAGCGTGACGAGCAGCAGCAGCGAGGGGAAGCTGAGAAAGTCGGAGGTCCGTCGGACGCCGAGGCCCGCGACGAGCAACAGGACGGCGCCTGCGAGGCTCAACGACAGCAGTAGGTCGATGAGCACCGTGGGCAACGGCACCAGTACGCACACGAGCAGCGCTATGACGGCAAACGTCGGTAGCAGCCCAGGAAGTGCACGTACCAGTACCTGGCCCCCCGAAAGGAGGCTGGTCGACCGTTGGATCTCCACGTGAGCATGGCAGGCTAGCAGCGGCGCGAGGCGGCTCCGAATAACTGCGGGATGCGACCCCGCTGCGGTCGCGGCGGCGTTCAATGCGCCCGCCGAGTCCCCATGGGGCTGCTACAGTGGCACGCGATGGCGTCGCTGCGTCGATCGATCCAGCGCCTGGGCGTCCGTCGGCAGCGCGGGATCCTGCACCCCAATCGGGCGCTGCTCGCCACACAGTTTCTGCTCGGAGAGGGTCGTGTCGCCGCGGTCGCCGCGATGGTTTTGCTGCCGCTCGGCGCCATCTGTATCGACCTCATCGTCGCCAGCTACCGAGAGGCACCGATGGTCCTGGGCGTCTTGGATCTCGTGGGCATCGGGACGGTGGGCGCGATCACGACGACGCTCTCCCGCCGTCGGGGCTTGCGGGCGTTGGCCTCGGCGCGCGAACCGGCGTTGGGCGAAGCGGTCCAAGGCCGGCTGGCCGCCGCCCTCACCCGTGAGCTCGCGGTCGCCGACAAGCCTCGCGCCGAAGTCGAATCTCTGGAGGTCTCCGCCTCACGCGCCTTCTGGCTCGAGTCGAACAGCGCAGACCGCTGCCTTCTCCTCGACTGCGACCACGATGGTTGGGTCCTGTTGCAGAGCCCACAATTTCGCACTGCATCGACCGAGGTTCAGCAGCGATGGACGATCGAGCGCCTGCGGTGGACGCATGCGATCCTGTCGTTGAACGGCTACGGCGGACCGCTCGCGGCGACGCCCCTTCAGATACCGGCTGCGGCACTCGACTCGCTGGCGCAGTGCGAGGTCCGGTCACGGTCCGAGCTTCCGCTGGATGTGCAAGGTGCGCTGCCGACAGCGGCCGCCGCGTACCGCCGCTGAGCGCCAGCGAATTTCGCGCCGTCGACGACCCCCCGTTGCGCTCGCGGTCAAGCGCTAGTTTGGCGCGCGATTGGCCCACGCGATCTCGACGCGGACTTGCGGGCGAACGAGACCGCGGGATGGCTCCAGCAGCGGAGATCCGGCGCACGTCGTACGTCGCGTAGACAGCGGGTGGCAGTGGGTTCGCGTCGGTTTGGAGACCGAGTTTCGGTGAACGGCAGGGGGCCGGCAGCCGCGCGGCAGTCCGCATCTGAGGACTCGACCCGCGGCCTAACCCAGGCGATAATTCGTGGAGCTGATGGGACAAGCACGCTCCGCTGACGACTCGGGTCTTTTGTTCTCCCCGCTGCCTCCCCCAGAATCCGAAACGGATGGGATGGCGGACGAGCGCGGCGCGGACTCCGTCCTGTTCTCGTTGGACAAGATCACGTCGGACGCTCGGGTCGTAGAGACTCCCGCCGTGCAAGACGAAGGATCCGGGCTCGTCGACATTCGCGGAATGGTCGCCGCCGCCCAGCCCGAAGCGGCCGCTCCAGCCGGCGATCGCGACAGCTCGGGACTCGTCGACATGAAGGCGCTGATGGCCGAAGCCGAAGCGCAACCGAGCGACTCCAGCTCACTGATCTCGGCCCCGCTAACGGCCACCCCGCTCCCGACGACGACACCGACGCCGGTCCCGGAGGCCAAGCCCCCTGCGATCCCCACGACGCTGTTGGTGGTTGTGATCGCAGCGTTGCTCGCCACCATCGGCGTGCTCGCCTGGAAAGCCACCGGCGGCTGAACCAGCCGCCGGCTGACTGAGCCGAAGGCTACTTCTTGTTGACGGCGTGCGTCTTGGTTGGCGCCGCTCCCGGCTTCGCCGATGGATCGCACGGAGCATCGGGCGGGACGTCCATGCCTCCCTCCACCTCCACATCGCTCGGGTAGTCGGGAACGACCTCGATCTCGCCGTCGACGATTTCCTCGGGGACGACCATCTCACCGTCGACGTCGACCGGAAGCTCGGGCTTGGCCGGCTTGTCGGGTACGGCCATCATCCCCGCGAGCACCTGATGCGGCGGTGGGGTCTCGACCTTGGGCGGATCGGTGTGCTCGACCTTCTTCGGTTGCGTTGCCTCGACCGTTGGCGTGCCCGCGCTCGGGTTGTCGACCGGTGTGCACGCGGCGAGCGCTGCGGCCAGGCCGACGGCACCCGGCAGCCGCGCCGACGACGCTCGCCGCAGGCGCGAGACCGGGACGACCGACGCGGGAGGCGGCGCGGGAGCGCGGCGCTCGGAGCCTTCTTTGAACCGCACAACCCCCTCCGAGGACCGCCTGTATGAGACGCAGACTTTCTGGCCCGCGTTGGCCTTGAGGAAGGCGCGAACCTCCGTCTGGCTCAGATTGGAGAGGTTGTGGACGGTTTTCTCGCAGTGCGTGCAGTGCGCAGACTCGCCGGTCCGGTCAAAACCTATCGCATCGAGGTCGATGGGGCAGGGTCCGGTAATCGGCAGCTTGCTGGCATCCATGGTGAGCAGTCCACACGCACGGTTCCGACATTGGGTCTGCCCGGTGCAAAAAGCCTCTGCGGATCGCCAACGGGCCGCTCGGCGCCATCGAGATCTTCCCCCCAGGTGCGCAATTCCAGACAATGGGCACATCCCACCCGACGCCTGCAGGACCGAGGCATATGCTTGCCCCGCGTGGCGGCTCCAGACCCGATAGCGATCCTCAACACCCTTGCGGCGCTGTGCGCCGAGCGGGTTCCGTTGGCACTCATGTCTCGGGACTTGCTCGTGATCTGCCACGGCCACTTCGCCGAGGTGGGCCAGGACGCACTCACGCTGGAGTTCGAGCAGCAGCCCGCGGGCCTCGATTTCTCACCGCCCGCATTCTGCGTGGGGTCGTTCAATCAGTCGATGCGGCCCCACATGTTCACGACCCGGATCAAGCGGAACGCCCAAGTTGTGGACGGCGGCCTGACACGCATTGACGTCGAGGTTCCCGCCACGATGCGCTGGCCCGAGTCGCGCGTCGCGCTGCGGTTTCCCGTCCCGCCCACGGCCCCGCTACGCGTGCGGGTCCGAAGCGGGCAGTATGAGATCGAAGCCACCGCCAAGGATGTCAGCCTTTGCGGTGCGCTCATCGCATTGCAAGGCGAGCAGGTCGGTCAACTGGCGGCCGGCGAACGCATCGAGATCGGCATGGAATTGTCGGGCCGCACGGTCGTGCTGCGCGCGATCGTTCGACGACGCGCACACCCGCACTACGGCGTGTATTTTCCCGACGCGGTCACCGAGAGCCACCTCAATCCACCCGGGGCGTGGCGCGACATGCTCGATGCGGTGGGTCGATACGGCCAGCAGTAGGCGCCCTCGCCGACCGCCCGCGCCGTCTATGAAAACAGGCCGAGTTGCTCGCTGCTGTGCCGCGCCGACTTTCCGCGCGGACGCCACGCAGGGGCCGCTGCAGGATTGCGTTCGAGTTGTAGCAACCAACGCTTGACGTCGACGCCACCACCAAACCCGGTGAGCTGCCCGTTGGCGCCCAAGACTCGATGGCAGGGGATGATGATCGGGATGGGATTGTCACCGTTGGCGTGCCCCACTGCGCGGACGGCAGACGGGCGCCCAATCGCGTCGGCCTGTTCACCGTAGGAGCGGGTTTCGCCGTACGGGATCCGGCGCAGGGCGAGCCACGCGTCCCGCTGGAACTCCGTGCCGTGCAGTGCAAAATCTACGTCGAACTCGCGGCGTCGACCCGCGAGGTACTCCAACAGCTGGCGACGCGCTGGGCTACTGCCCCGGTCTACGGTGAGGCGTGCCCCCAGCTTCGCCGCGTATCGGGCCAGCGAGGTCATCGCCGCACCCGTCTCGTTGGCAAAGGCCACAAACACCACCGCATCGTCGTTGTTGCGAGCGAGCAGCAGCGACAGCATCGGGTGTGCGATCCGGTCGACCCGCCACACGGGCCGTGGGCTGGCCTTGCCCTGTTCGTTCATCCACCTCGTTGTACCAAGCCGCCACGCAGCGGCGTGTAATTTGACTCTTAGGGAACAGACGCCCAGCATGCGGCGACCATGAGCGGCGCAAGCACGCACGCGTGGATACGCGCGCTCATCACGGTCGGCATCATCGGCACCCTTGGCTGCGGAAACGGCTGCAGCAAGGCCGATCCGCCCGCCGAACCGCCCCCCCCCACTGGAGCCTCGACGGCGCCTTCGGGGGCCACGGCTGAGCCGGCCGAGGTGGGCCTGACACCGGTCGACAACGAGGCGGCACCGCTACTCCCCGTGCTCAATGCCGATGCGCTCAGCGCCCGTGTCGAGGCCCAGCGCGCCGTCCTGGGAGACCGGGCGGTTCTGTTCGAGGACCAAACGGGTCGGCCCGTTCCGTGGATCTCCCAAGGCGGCGGGCTCGAGGACGCCATCGACGACTCGCTGCTCGATTCGCTACCCGGGTCCTCCGGCCTGGGCGTGACCGCGGTGTCGGGCCCTGCGGTCAATGGCAATGCACTGGGGCTGTTCACGCCCCTGGCGCCGGGTGTTGAGGGAGGCCCTCCGCCACTCGAGCACTTCTACGCCGCCCTTCGCACGCTCGAAGCGGGCAAGGATGCCGACGGCAAGGTACGCATCCTGGCGTACGGCGCTTCGCATACCGACGCCGACATCTACCCGCACTACCTCCGCTCGTACCTGCAGCAGCGCTTTGGTGACGGCGGCCACGGCTTTGTGCACATCGCCCGCCCGTGGAATTGGTACGGCCATGTCGACATGCAGGTCAGCGGCGTCAAGCGGTGGAGCACCGCCCACGCGCAACGCAAGAAGGGCATCGAGGACGGGATGTTCGGGCTCATGGGCGCCAGCCTTACGGCAACGAGCCGCAAGGCCTTTGGCAAGGTGAGCCCGCGGAGCGACGCCGTCGCCTCGCAGTACGAGATCTACTTTCTTGCCCAGCCGCGCGGCGGAAGCTTCAAGGTCTTCGCCGACGGCAAGCTGCACGCCACGGTCAAGACGCGCGCCAAGGTCCCTTCCGCAGGGTACTACGCCTTCTCCTTGCCCGAGGGCCAACACGAGATCGAGATCCAGGTCGTCGGCAACGGGCCGATCCGCATGTTTGGGATGACGGCCGAACGCGCCCAGCCAGGCATCGTCGTCGACACGCTCGGCATCGGCGGGACGCGAGCCGCCAACATGCTCGGCTGGGACGAGGCCGTATGGGCCGACAACGTCTCGCACCGTGCGCCAGACCTCATCATGCTTGCCTACGGCACCAACGAGGCCACCGACACGCATGCCGACATCGCAGTCTATGCGGCCGATCAGCGCGCGGTGATGGACAAGCTCCGCCGCATCGCCCCGCAGGCGAGCTGCCTGATCATCAGCGGTGGAGACTTCCCGCGCAGGATCGATGACGGGACGTTCCGCGTTCGGCCACGGGTCGCCAAGATCCGCGAGACCCAACGCGAAGTCGCACGCGAATACGGCTGCGCGTTCTGGAACCTGCATCAGTTCATGGGCGGCGACCTCTCGATGACGCGGTGGGCCCGAGCCCAACCCGCGATGGCCAAGAGCGACCATCTGCACTTCACCAAGCGGGGCTACACCCGCATGGGCATGGGGTTGGTCGACGCCATCATGGTGCCGTTTGACGGCGATTCGCTGACGCACTGATCACGGGCGCCGTCGACCGCGGCCAGCGCCTCCCGAGCCGGGCCCCGATCGCCCAATGCGGCCGTTCACGCGCGCTCCGCTGCGCCGCAGACTCCTGACGGTGGTTGTCAGTTGCGGCGGCTTCGCCGCTCGCGGATGCTCGGGGCATGGAAGGGTTCTCGCCAGCGACCCGTGCGTGGTTCAACGCGAGCTTCGCGGCGCCGACCCCAGTGCAATCCCAGGGATGGGCACAGATCGCCCGGGGAGAGCACAGCGTGCTTGTGGCCCCCACCGGCAGCGGCAAGACGCTGGCCGCGTTCTTGTGGTGCATCGACAAGCTGACGCGCCAAGGGCAACCCGACCCAAAAAAGCGCGGCGTCAAGGTGCTGTATGTGTCGCCGCTCAAGGCGTTGGTCTACGACGTCGAGCGGAACCTGCGGGCACCGCTCGTGGGCATTGCTCGCACCGCCGAACTCGAAGGGCACAAGATCTACATTCCCCGCGTCGCGGTGCGCACGGGCGACACGCCCGCCCGGGCACGCCAACTCCAGGCGCGCGACCCCGCCGACATTCTCGTCACGACCCCGGAGTCGCTCTACCTCCTGCTGACGTCCAATCCACGCGAAACGCTCGAGACGGTCGAGACGATCATCATCGACGAAGTGCACGCCCTGGCCCCCTCCAAGCGGGGGGCACACCTGGCCCTGTCGCTGGAGCGCCTCAGTCACCTCGTTCGGTTTGGCCAGCATGACCCGGGCCCGCGCGGGTGTGTCACGCCCCGTGCTCCCGATCCACAGCGGATCGGGCTTTCAGCCACCGCCCATCCCGTCCAAGAGGTGGCGCAGTTCTTGGGGGGCGACCGCACCGTCAGCGTTGTGAACACAAGCCAGCCGCCCGCGATCGATCTGAAGGTCGTGGTGCCCGTCCCGGACATGACCCGGCCCATGGAGGGGCTCGAGCTTGTGCTGCCCGAGCTGGCGGAGGCTGCGAATGCGCCCGCGCCCGCAGCGAACGCGGCCGAGGCTGTCGACGCCGATCCCTTTGCCGCGATCGACCCCTTCGAGGCGGGCCCCAGCGAGGCCAAGCTCTTCGCGGAGCGCTATCAGATGCGGGTACGGGCTCGCTGGCAGGCCCGCAGCGGGAGCGAGGCGGGCGACGACAGGCCGCTGGCGCAAGTCGTGGGGCTTGCCCCCGCCCCAGCGGGTGAGTCGCCCGAGCACAGCATCTGGCCGGCCGTGTATCCGCAGCTGCTCGACCTCATCGCCGACCACCGCACGACCATCGTGTTCGTGAACTCGCGCGGTCTGTGCGAGCGACTGGCGCAGCGTCTCAACGAGTTGGCAGGCGAGGACTTGTGTCGCTCGCACCACGGAAGCGTCTCGCACAAGCAGCGCGAGCAGATCGAGGAGATGCTCAAGGGCGGGCTCATCCGCTGCATCGTCGCGACGGGCTCCCTGGAGCTCGGGATCGACATGGGAACCGTGGACCTTGTGGTGCTTGTCGAATCGCCAGGCGCCGTGGCCCGTGGGCTTCAGCGGATCGGTCGCGCGGGGCATGGCGTTGGCGAGGTCAGCACGGGGCGGATTTTCCCCAAGCATCGCGGCGACCTGCTCGAAGCCACGGTCGTCGCCAAGGGCATGCGCGGCGCGGCGATCGAGGCCATCGCGTACCAGCGCAATCCGCTGGACATCCTCGCGCAGCAGGTCGTAGCGATGTGCAGCATCGAGCCGTGGACGCTCGAAGACCTTCGGGCGGTTGTCATGCGCGCCGCCAATTTCAGTAGTCTTCCTTCGGATGCACTCACGGGCGTGCTCGACATGGTCTGCGGGCGCTACCCGTCCCACGCCTTCGCTGACCTGCGCCCGCGCGTGACCTGGGACCGCGATGCGGACGTCCTGAGCGGACGCCGCGGCTCCAAGATGCTCGCCATCATCTCCGGCGGCACCATTCCCAACCGAGGCACGTACGCCATGGTGCTTGGCGAGGGCGGGCCGCGCATCGGTGAGCTCGACGAGGAGATGGTCAACGAGAGCGTGCCGGGCCAGAACATCACGCTCGGTGCCTCCACCTGGCGGATTGAACACATCACGCGCGACCGCGTGATCGTGAGCCCCGCCCCAGGGGAGCCCGGGCGCCTGCCGTTTTGGCGCGGCGATGGCCCCGGCCGCCCGATCGAGCTCGGCCGTGCGATGGGTCAGTTCCTGCGTGAGCTCCACGAGCACGACGCGCCCGAGGGCGAGGCGTGGCTGCAGGCCGACTACGACCTGGACGCCTTTGCCGCCAAGAACCTGGTCGCCTACGTCCAAGAGC
>Ga0316189_10000256_pt1 | contig 51670 bp, 53 predicted proteins | sample LowCovwburrow_MG_FD_204930 | JGI IMG/M metagenome (GOLD analysis project Ga0316189, IMG submission 204930) | Coastal sediment microbial communities from Maine, United States - Lowes Cove worm burrow | ecosystem: Environmental > Aquatic > Marine > Coastal > Sediment | place: USA: Maine... | reverse complement strand
TAGCCATGATGCTGTTCAAGTTTTGTCACTTTAAACATCATCAAATTGGTGGGGATTAATCCCCACCAATTGCATTTTTCTTAGATCAAATTATTCAATCATATATTTACTCGGATGTCAGTAATAAAAAATCAAATATCAGGACGAAGACTTTTACATGTGTATCGGCCTATTCTCTGTCGCTGCTAATGCTGCTTCTTTGAATGCCTCCATGTATGTTGGATGTGCATGAGACATCCGTGCAATGTCTTCAGCCGAAGCCCTGAACTCCATGGCAGTTACTCCAGCAGCAATCATGTCCGCAGCTCTTGCTCCGATGATGTGAACGCCTAGAATTTCATCTGTGGCTTTGTCGGCCAATATCTTAACAAGACCATCTGTGTCCATGCTGGCTCTCGCTCTTCCAAGGGCCTTGTACGGGAACTTACCTGTCTTAAATGCTCTTCCTTGCTCCTTAAGTTGTTCTTCCGTATACCCGACAGAAGCTACCTCTGGCCAGGTGTAGACTACTCCTGGAATGAGGTTGTAGTTGATATGTGGTTTTTGTCCCATAATTGATTCCGCCACGAACACACCTTCCTCTTCCGCTTTGTGCGCTAGCATCGCGCCTTTTACCACATCTCCAATTGCGTATATGTTATCAGCGTTAGTTCGCAGATGATCATCAACTTCTACTTTACCGCGCTCATCCATTTTGACCCCTGCATTCTCCAGCCCAAGTCCGTCGGTATAGGGCCTTCGACCTATCGATACCAGACAGTAGTCCCCTTTAAGGTCAATGATTTCTCCCTTTTTGTTCTCCGCTTTAACCGTAACAGTTTTTGCCTTCTTATCAACAGCCGTGACCTTGTGACCTAGGTAGAATTCAAAGCCAATTCCTTTCAAGGATTTCTGCAGCTCTTTTCCCATGGTGCCATCCATGGTTGGAATGATGCTGTCGAGAAACTCGACAACTGACACTTTCGAACCGAGCCTTGCATAAACGGACCCTAACTCTACACCTATCACACCTCCACCAATGATGATCATGTGTTTTGGAATCTCCTTTAATTCTAGAGCCTCGGTGCTGGTGATTACTCTGTCCTTGTCAAGCTTTATAAATGGAAGACTTGTCGGTTTAGAACCAGTCGCGATGATTACTTTTTCCGCAGTGATTTTTTGTTTCTTCTTACCTGCAATCTCAATGGTGTTTTTGTCAACGAAGCTTCCCATCCCGTGAAAAACATCGATCTTATTCTTGTTCATCAGGTAATCAATACCTTCTACGTTTTGCTTCACAACGTCAGCTTTACGGCCGATCATTTGCTTCAAGTTTACTTTTGGCTTAGGAATGTCAATTCCGTGTGTTTTGAACGTGTGTTCGGCATTATGGAAGTGCTCAGACGAATCCAGAAGTGCTTTTGAGGGAATACAGCCTACATTAAGACACGTGCCACCCAACGTATCATACTTTTCAATGATCGCTGTTTTCAATCCTAATTGGGCACATCGAATGGCCGCAACGTATCCGCCGGGGCCTGAACCAATTACTACAACCTGATAATCCATTTATTTTGCTTTTTGGTATTGAGTATAAAGTACTTAGTACAAAGACTTTATCTCTTTAATGATTTTTGCAATCCGAAGATCATTTTTCTTAAGACATCAATTTTTTCTAATTGTGATTTCGTTTCCTCAATATAGCCAAACCTGGAGGCCAAAATCAACTGAGTTTCTAATTCGAAGAGAGAACCCACTGAAATCCCTAAGAATTGATTGAATTCACCATTTGAATTTCTTCCCGCTCCCTCTGCAATATTAGAAGGAATCGAAACTGCTGCTCTTCTGATTTGTGATGTCAAACCAAACCTTTCATCTTTGGGAAAGTCTTCGCTTCTTCTATAAACAGATTCACTTAAATCCATTGCCAATTGCCATACCTGCAGTTCTTGATATCTGTGCATCCTTGTACTTTGTACTTAATACTTAATACTCTATACTTATCTATACTCCTAACAAAAGTCTAGTTGGATCCTCCAATAGCTGCTTCACTCTCACAAGGAAGCTTACCGATTCCCTTCCGTCGATAATTCGATGATCATAAGAAAGAGCTACGTACATCATCGGCCTTACTACGATTTCTCCATTTTCTACTACTGCTCGTTGCACGATGTTGTGCATACCAAGAATTGCTGATTGTGGAGCATTGATAATCGGAGTCGACATCATCGAACCAAAAACTCCACCATTGGTGAGCGTAAATGTTCCGCCCTGCATTTCGTCAATGCTCAGTTTATTATCTCTTGCTTTCGTGGCCAGTCGTATCACTTCCTTCTCAATCTGAACAAAGTTCATCGACTCAGCATTTCGAATAACTGGAACTACCAGTCCTTTTGGAGCAGATACAGCGATTGAAATATCACAAAAATCATTGTAGACCGTTTCATTTTCGTCGATCATTGCATTTACTGCTGGCCATTCTTGAAGGGCTACACAGCATGCCTTCGTAAAAAAGGACATAAAGCCAAGGCCTACTTCATTCTTCTCCTTAAATTCTTCCTTGTATTTCTTTCGGATATCCATGATAGGCTTCATGTTCACCTCATTAAAGGTGGTCAACATGGCCGTTTCATTTTTCACCGAAACAAGTCTTCTTGCGACGGTCTTTCTCAAAGAAGACATTTTCTCTCGTCGTTGTTCGCGAGTTACTCCGCCACCAAATGTTGGTGCATCAAATTGTGGAGCTGCTGGTTTTGCTTCGGCAGCAGATGGAGCAGATTTTTGAGCGTTTGTTGCGTCTTCTTTCGTAATTCGGCCATCTCTACCAGTTCCCTGCACACTTGCTGCTGACATTCCTTTCTCATCTAGAATCTTGGCTGCAGCAGGCGAAGCATGACCAGTCGCATACGAACCTGAACCACTTGGTTCCGCAGTAGTCGTAGCTGACTCAACGGACGCCGAAGCCTTTGGCGTAGGCGCCCCATCCATCACTTCAATCTTGCAGATCAAAGCGCCAATCTCCAATGTATCTCCTTCTTGCGCCACAATCCGCAAAGTTCCTTGTGCTTCGGCTGTGAGATCGAATGTAGCCTTATCCGACTCGATCTCGGCAATATTTTCATCTAGCTCCACAAAGTCACCGTCACTTTTCTGCCAGGTTGAAAGAGTTACCTCTGTAATAGATTCTCCGACGGCAGGCACTTTCATTTCCAGAACCTCACCCGTTGCTTTTGCTTCTGATACCACGGCGGCTGGTACGGCAGCTTCTTTCGCTTCAGTAGGTTTCGAAGTTCCGCCACTTGCGCTTTCGTCAATCTCACAGAGCACAGCTCCAATCTCCAATGTATCTCCTTCCTGCGCTTTGATCGACAGCTTCCCGGCGGCCTCAGCTGTAACTTCAAAAGTTGCTTTGTCTGATTCAAGCTCACAGATCACCTCATCCATTTCCACAATATCTCCGTCGCTTTTCGACCATGATGATACTGTTACTTCGGTAATTGATTCGCCGACAGACGGCACTTTCATTTCAAGACTCATTTCTTTACTCTTTATCTCTTTTACTAACTCTTTTAATACAGTTTCTCTGATTCAAAAAAAATCAGACTTCCTTTAATCCAGCATCGGGCTGGCTATAGGTCAAATGCTTTTTTAACTAACTCCGCTTGCTCCTGCTTGTGCACCTTTGCAAAACCAGTTGCTGGAGAGGAGCCGATTTTTCTGGCTACAACTTCCAACTTAAGATCTACGCTGCTGAGTAAGAAGCTCCAGGCTCCCATGTTCTTGGCCTCTTCCTGTACCCAAACCAATTTCGGATTCACATATTTCTTAATCAATGCTTCCACCTGCTTCTGCGGGAACGGATACACTTGTTCAATTCTGACTACAGCAATGTTCTTGGCCTTACGTTTTTGCTGTTCTTCTAAAAGATCAAAGTACACTTTTCCAGTACAGAAGAGCACTTTCTTAACACTCTTCGCAGTCACGTAGCTATCGGGTATCATCTCCTGAAACCTACCTGCGGTAAAATCTTTCAATGGAGAAGCAACTCCTGGATGCCTAAGCAGCGATTTTGGAGAAAAAACAATTGCGGGCTTTCTGAACTCCCAGGTAACCTGTCTTCTTAATAGATGGAAGATATTCGCTGAGGTTGTCAAGTTGGCAATGATAACATTTTCATTGGCAGCCATTTGAAGGAACCGTTCCATTCTGGCACTTGAGTGTTCTGGTCCCTGACCTTCGTAACCGTGAGGTAGTAGCATGACCAGTCCGTTCATTCGTTGCCACTTGCTTTCCGCACTCATGATGAATTGGTCAATCATGATTTGAGCACCGTTTGCGAAATCTCCAAATTGTGCCTCCCAGATCACGAGTGCGTTTGGAGTGGCCATCGCGTATCCATACTCAAAGCCAAGTACACCGTATTCGGATAAGAGTGAATTGTAAATTCTAAAAGGTTCTTGCTTTGGTGTTACATTGTTCAAACCACTAAATGGCTCATTGGTGTTTGAATCGAAGAAGTAGGCATGGCGATGAGAAAACGTTCCACGCATTACATCTTGTCCCGACATTCGAAATATTTTTCCATCTGCCAGAACTGATCCGTACGCCAAAAGCTCCGCATCTGCCCATCCCAATTCCTTTTTTTCGAAGAAATTCGCATTCCGATCCTTGAGTAATTTTTCAATCTGTCGGAGGGGCTTAAATCCTTTTGGTAATTCAGTAATTGCCTTGGCAACTTTTTTCAGGAGTGCCTCAGAGATACTTGTATCAGGGGATTTGTCGAAATCTTTTGCAGTAGCTCTTCGCAAATGGTGCCATTCCTCTTCTATTTTCTGCGGTTTGTAGGGGAGTGGATGCTGCTTAATTTCATCCAACCGCGTTTGTAGTTGGGCTTTAAAATCTTTATCTAATTTCTCGATAGCGGTGGCATCCAAATCCTTACGCTCAGTCAGCTGCTTCACATAGATTTCTCGTGGGTTCGGATGCTTTGCAATTGTATTGTAAAGTTTCGGCTGAGTAAACTTTGGCTCATCGCTTTCATTGTGTCCATGCCTTCTGTAGCAAAGCATATCAATGAAAATGTCTTTTTTGAATTTTTGTCTGTATTCGATGGCAAGGTTTGCACAGAAGTTGACAGCTTCCGCGTCATCCCCATTAACATGTAGCACAGGCGCATCCACAATTTTAGCAAGATCAGTACAGTAAATACTTGACCTCCCATCGGCGAAGTCTGTTGTGAATCCAACCTGATTGTTGATTACAAAATGGATTGTACCTCCAGTTTGATACCCTTCAAGCAGTGACATTTGGATGCACTCATACACAATCCCTTGCCCTGAAGCAGCAGCATCTCCATGAATAAGTATGGGTATTGCCTTTGAGGTGTCACCTCTGTATTCATCATCAATCTGCGCTCTTGTATATCCAAGAACTACAGGATCGACCGCTTCAAGGTGAGATGGGTTTGGAGCCAGTTTTACATACACTTTTTTACCAGCAGAAGTATCCAGATAGGAAGAATAACCCAAATGGTATTTCACATCTCCGTCACCCATCGTGAGGTCGACCTCCACATTTCCTTCGAATTCACTAAAAATCTCTTCGTATGTCTTGCCCATAATATTTGCAAGCACATTCAAACGGCCTCTGTGAGCCATTCCGATCATTACCTCCTCTGCGTTCAGCTCCGCAGCTCTATTAATAATGGTATCCAGTGCAGGGATGGTATTTTCTCCTCCTTCGAGTGAAAATCGCTTCTGCCCCAAGAACTTTGTGTGAAGGAAATTTTCAAAGACAACCGCTTCGTTCAGTTTAGAAAGAATCTGATGTTTCCCTTCTTTGGGAGGGTTAATATTTGCTCCTTCGTTTTCACATTTTCCCCTTAGCCACTCCTGAACATCCGAATCTCGAATGTGCGTGTATTCGAATCCGATATGACCACAGTAAACCTTTTTCAGCTTGTCAAGGATTGCACTCAAAGTTGCCTTGCCAAGTCCAATCTCAGATCCAACCTCGAATTCTGTTTTCAGATCAGCATCTGAAAGGCCAAAATCAGAAAGTGCAAGCTTGTGAATATGCTTCCTTCTATCTCTGACAGGATTCGTGTCAGAGATCAGATGGGCAAATGAGCGATAACTGTAAATCAGGTTTCTGACTGATGTCTCCTTTGGCGTGGCAATCTCCGCACCAGCTTCTCCATAGTTTGTCTGTGCAAATTCAAATCCCTCAAAAAACTTCTTCCAGGATTCATCTACACTGTTGGGGTCCTCTTTGTAAGACTTGAAAAGCTCGTCTATGTAATTGCCATGCGCGTTGGCGATATAAGAATATTTATCCATACGTTTCGGTAAGGTTCTGAACAAATGTATGCTAGTTTAAGTTTCTTTGGAAATCGTAAAGTCGTTTAAGCAAATATAATATATTTGATTTTGATTGTAAAGAGAGAAAGAGGCTTACTTGATGCCGCTCCCATCCGTTCTATAGGTAGGAGAGATTTGCCTTGATCAGGGATTCCAAACATCCCCCTTCAGCCCTTAGCTCATCACACCCCAATTGCCTTCGCATAGCTTAGGCGAAGTATGGCCTTCAAAGGGGGGGAGTTACTTTATTATCACAATCTGTGCTACAGAAGAATTCCCCCTTACAAAGGGGGTGCGTCGGATAATGCGTTGGGAGGGGGTTGTTATTCTACAATTGATGATCAGGCCATGTCCGCCGAAAGCAATGCGGGCAGGCTTGACAGGGGAGAAAGTGATGACCCGCCTGTCTGCCGACGAGGCAGGCTAAGTTCATACCGCTTTCCATCCGGTCTAGATGGCTGAGAGATTTACTTTGATCAACTTAAACCTGAAACAAAATCCAACACCGTCATTCCGTTCCCGATTCTTCTCGGGAGACGGAATCCTAAACAACTCATAACCGAGCCCTCTATACTCTGGTATTCCTCCACATTCCGTCAGAAATGATAAGACGGAGAGGATTTGCTAAAAAAACTTGATCACTCTTAAAAGATGATGGGATTGCCACGGTCGTGCCTCCCTCGCAATGACGTGAGGTTGTTCATTCCTCCTAACCACAACCAACACCATTAATGTTCGCTTCTATTCTAGTGTCTATTTTAAAGTAAACACTAAATAGTATAATAATTTAGTGTTTACTGATTTGCTAACCTAAGTATTAGGGTCTACCTTCGGATAAACACTAAAAAAAATAAAAAATAGTGTTTACTAAACAACAGACACTAAAAGCTATGGGGGAACCACTTTTTAGAATTAATCCAGACCGCAATGTTCCGTGGAATGATCTTCCAGATTTGCCCATTCATTCGGATTTGTATCGAACAGTTGGGATAATGGAGCAGCTGGGTAACGCGAAATCGGCACTGGGAAGGCTTCACGGCAGATCTGTGGCTATTCCGAATCAGGGAATTCTAATCAATTCCATCAGTTTGCAGGAGGCAAAAGCTTCCAGTGAAATCGAAAATATTTTCACCACGGATGATGAGCTATATCAAGCCTACAGCGAGGAGGGGGAGGACGAAAGGATCAAGGGATCTCCGAAGGAGGTGCTTCGCTACCGAGAGGCGCTTTGGGAAGGACATCAATATTTAAAGGCCAATCAGCGTTTTGACGCGGAGTACTTTATTCGAATTTATCAGAAAATCAAACAAACGAATGACGGTGTTCGGCCTCCGAGTGCTTTGATCTACATTAAGCAGGGAGGGACAGGGCCGAACGCGGGGACGGCGATTTATACGCCTCCACGTGGCAAAGGTATTGTGGAGGCTAAGCTCCAAAACCTTGCAGATTTTGTAAATGATGACGAAGCATTTCCGATTGATCCGCTGATTAAAATGGCAATCGCACACTACCAATTTGAAGTGATTCATCCATTTCGGGATGGGAACGGTAGGGCTGGCAGAATTTTCAACATCAATATTCTCACGCAAAAGGGACTGCTTGATCTACCCATTCTGTTCCTGAGTCGATATATCATTGACAACAAGAGCGACTACTATTCTATGTTGGCGAGTGTCACGCAACGAGGCACGTGGGAACCATGGATCATCTTTATGCTGAAAGCGATAGAAGTCACCTCCAATCTGACATTTAACAAAATCAATGATATTCTAGCTACCAAAGAGGCGATTGTGGAGGAAATTGAGTCTGACACTAAGATTAGAAAACCTGAGCAGCTTGTACAGATGATTTTCACTCAACCATTAACCAAGGTGAGCCATCTGACAGATGCTAAAATCTACGCAGAAGACACAGCGCGAAACTACCTGAATACCCTTTGTGATTTGCGTATTCTGGAAAAACGAAGCATCTCGGGACACCACTATTATTTGAATCTGGAGTTGTACCGGATTCTTTCTGAGTGATAGTTGTTGTAAGAACAGCCTGAATTTATGAATTAACGCAAGTAGACTGTTTGTCTATTCGGGTTTTTTGATCAAGCTATCGTTAGCTTCTACATTTAATGAATGAAGGGATTCTTACTCACATTAATATTGCTACTAAGCAACAATCTATTTGGTCAGATTGATGAGGTGGTTCTAGCTGATACAGTCAGTTTTGTTTGCGCAATAGCTAGCGAAATGAAAAATGATCAAATGGAGCAAGAGGTAGTTCGCCTAAATTTTGATGATTGCAATATCGAGTATAGTCGCTCTTTCGCTGCGGGTGAGTGGGAGGTTCATGAATTCTGGTTGGTGGACCTTGACGAAAAAGAAATGAAACTCTCTTTTGACGATAAAGCAAAGAGCTGGGTGTTGAGTCTTGTTTGTAAAAATGGGGATCGGAAAACGCAAGTCACAGGCAGTCGATTTAGACCTCAAATGCGATCAAAAGTCCATTTTTATAATTATGAGAAAAAGCCACTTATTTCTATTGGTAATGCCCTCTTCTATGCAATAAGAAGCTGCAAAGGACTCGATAGATTCAAAGATCGATAGCATTTCATTTCGACATCCTGAATCTAGGAATCGTCGTAGGTACAATTAATACGTTGACTCTCCTCATATACCCTGAGTGCTCTTTCTTTTAAAAGCTTTCTGAGAATCAGTCGCTGGCTTTTACTTCTTTTTGAATTTCTGAATGAACTGTTTTGTGAAATCTGAAGTCACCAAATTGCCACTCATCTGAGCTCGTTCAGATAGGAGCTCGTCCCAATCTTCAGTCCCTTCCCAAAAGACCTTCTTAAGCGTTGCCATTGCCTCTGGATTATATTTAGCCAGTTTACCAGCCAAATCATTTACAGCCTTGTCTAGTGAAGCTGCATCATCATAGAGTTTAGCGAACAATCCTTTTTGGTGCGCCCATTTTGGATCGTAAAATTCATCGGCATTGATTCCCATCTGAGACATGGCAGAGATTCCTACCTTTCTCTCAATGGCGGGGCCAACGACAAAGGGGCCGATACCTACCGATAGTTCACTTAGTTTAATAGCTGCATGTTTTGTGGCAAAACAGTAATCTGTTGCGGCAGCCAGACCGATGCCACCACCTACGGCTTTACCCTGAACTCGACCGATAATAAGCTGTGGTGCCTTGCGCATGGCGTTGATCACGTTCGCAAAGCCCATAAAGAACTCTTTTCCTTTAACCGAATCTTCAATCGCCAGTAGCTCGTCGAAACTAGCACCAGCGCAAAATGTTCGATCACCGCCACTTTTTAGGATGATCACTTTGATTTCCGAATTCTCGCCAGCTGCCTTAACTGTGTCGGCAAGCTTGGTTAAAATTTCGCCTGGTAGCGAATTACTTTGTTCGGTAGAAAACTCAATGGTCCCGATACCGTCTTTACTATTTAGGTTTACGTAGTTCATTGGCTCAAAAATAGTGGCATGAACTTAGCAATGAATTCTAAAATGAGAAATTTCTTTATTGCCCTCTCTCTGATGGCTTCACTGGTTTTGCCCTTAAATTCTAACGCACAGTTTGTAAGGCTTGATCCTGGTAAGTTTTTCACCCCCTCAGAAATCGCTGCTGCGAACACTGCGGTGAATGAAAATTACCTGACTCCTGAAGAAAAGAACATTTATCTCTACAACAATCTGGTAAGATTGTATCCGAAGAAGTTTTATGAGCTATATAGAGCTTATGTGATCGAAGATGGAGAAGAATCTAAACTTCGTTCCAATCGATACTACTCATCTCTGAGCAAAGAACTTAAATCTATGAACCCTGTAGGAGCGCTATTGCCAGAGAAGAAGATGTTTGAGTTGGCGGAGTGTTGGGCTGTGGAGTCTGGAGAAAAAGGACTTTTGGGACACGACCGGGTTAATTGCCCGCGTGGATATTCCGGTGAAAATTGTGGATATGGCTATGACCCCACAGGGCTCTATTTTGTAATGCTGCTGTTGATTGATGATGGGGTCGTTGGTGTAGGGCATAGAAAGAACATCCTTTACGGGGAATTCAAAGGATTGGGTGCGGCGATTCGTGATCACAAAAGTTACAAATACGACGCGGTTCAGAATTTCTCCTACACAAATGATTTTCTAAAAGAACAAGAAAAAATAAAACGTGAAGAGGAGGAAAAAGAACGTCAGGCAAGAGAACTTCAACTCGAGCGGAGAGGGCAAGAATTTGCAATTGCGATGAGCCAATGGGTGGATGATGAAATGAAGCAGGCAGATGCAACCAGGGAGCTGACCTACTTAAATGAGCTAGAAAAGGACCTCTACCTGTATACGAATCTCATAAAGCTGTACCCTAAAAAGTTTAAAGAACTGATCTGGGACAATGGGCCGTTTTTTGATCAATTAGAACCTGAATTAGAACAGGGCATCCGAAAGGACAGCAACTACAAAAGAGTGGCGAACTGGTTGGCAAGCGCCAAGTCCGGTAGCGCACTTATTCCTGAGGAGGAGCATATCTCGGTGCTTCGATGTGTCATCGATAGATACCTCTCAGGAAAGGAAAACTACGATTCATGTTTCAAACTTGCAGGAATGTGGAGGTTCCAGACCTTCTATTCAGAATCGAACTTCAATGATGTGATGAACATTCTTCTTAATCAGGATGATTTTAATGACCTGTTTACAAATGGGGCCACGACGGTCTTACATAAAGGCGACCCAAGTATTAAGTTGTTTTTGACGACTAATTAAGAGCCAATATGTCTATATTTGATATATATGGACACAATGAACTGTTGCTATGAACGTAAGCTTCACTGAAAAACAAGAAAGATATATTAGGGATCAGGTAGAATCTGGTGATTTCCAGAATGCAAGCGAGGTGGTGAGGGATGCGCTACGATTGCATGCCACCATGCGACAAAAGATCATGGAAGACTTGAGAAGAGAAATTGATAAAGCGTGGGATGCCCCAGTTAGCAAGCGATCCCCTGAGCAAATACTTGCTGACAAGAAAGCCCAGTACGGTTACAGTGGCTAACTATAATTTATCTCAACCTGCTGAAATTGATCTAGAAGATATTTTTGACTATAGCTACAATCAGTTCGGAATTGATCAGGCTATTGCATATCAAGATCAGCTACTTGCTACGCTGGATAGGATGGGTAGTTTTCCTGAATCAGGTATTTCAAGAGACGATATTCGCAAGGGTTTGCGGCTTACAATTTCGGGTGGACATATCATTTTTTATCGTATCAAAACGCAAGAAGTCTTCATTCTTAGAATCTTGCATCATTCAAGAGATGTAAAAAAGTATTTATGAAGGCTAGCCCTGATCCTTCTTCTTAATCATCGTCAAAATTGTAGCGATCGCGACCGTCTCGTCCGTCTCGTCATAGACATCCACGAGAAACTTCACAATCCCTTTTGCGATATCGTCTTTCTTTTCCTGATCAACTTTTTCCTTGGCTGTCAAACGCACGCCGATGGTCATGCCAGGATAAACAGGTTTCGTAAACCTGCATTCTTCTAAACCATAATTCAGAAGAACCGGACCTTTCTTCGCCTGAACAAACAATCCCGCTGCTGCGGATAGAATAAAGTAGCCATGAGCCACGCGTTTTTCAAAAGTTGTTCCTTCTAAAGAAGTTTCGTCTGTATGCGCGTAGAAGTGATCCCAACTCACATTGGAGAAGTTCACAATGTCAGTTTCCGTTACTGTACGCTTTGCTGTGATAATGGTATCTCCAATTTCGATTTCTTCAAAGTATTTGGAGAACATATGCTGCCCTGGATCTTTGTACTCTCCGCCATATTGATATTGCTGCGTGATCTCTGTGAGGGTAGTGGGAGAACCTTGAATAGCCGTTCGCTGCATGTAGTGCATGACTCCACGTTTACCACCCATTTCTTCTCCGCCGCCTGCCCGACCAGGTCCACCGTGGGTAAGCATTGGCATTGGTGATCCATGACCTGTATTTTCTTTTGCACAGTTTTCATTTAGAACGAGAATCCTCCCGTGATGTGAAGCCGCTCCAACTACATATTCAGTGGCAATCTTGTCATCGCCAGTGGTGATTGATGAGACCAGTGATCCTCTTCCTTTTTTGGAAATTTGGATGGCCTCTTCCATTGTCTTGTAGGGTAAAATGGTGCTAACAGGACCGAAAGCCTCGATCTCATGCACTTCATTTGTAGTCAGTGGGTTCTGATTTAGAAATAGGATAGGAGAGATGAATGCACCTTTGTCCCAGTCCGCCCCGGTGATGTCAACCTTGTCTAAGGTGCCGTAAACCATTTCAGAGGTTTTGGCTAGTTCAGCCACACGTTTTGTTACTTCTTCCAGTTGCTCTTTTCCAGCAAGGGCTCCCATGCGAACTCCATCGACACTTGGATCTCCGATCGTCGTTTGCGCCAAGGCTTTGCCAAGCGCTATTTGAACATCTTCCGTTAGTTTTTCTGGCACAATAATTCTGCGAACAGCTGTACATTTCTGTCCGCACTTAACTGTAATTTCTTTTCGTACTTCTTTTATGAAGAGGTCAAACTCTGGGGTTCCTGGAGTAGCATCTTCACCTAGAACGGCACAATTCAATGAATCTGCCTCAAGGTTAAATGGAACCGAGTTTTCAATGATTTGAGGTAGCGTCTTTAGTTTCTTACCAGTCTCAAATGAACCTGTAAAAGTGACGACATCTTGAGAGTCTACGTGATCGAGAATCCCATTTCCAAGCCCAGCAACTAGTTGTAGAGCTCCTTCTGGTAAAATTCCTGAATCGATGATTTCCTTTACCATTACTTCGGTCACATAACAGGTTTGTTCTGCAGGTTTGATAATGCAGGGAACACCTGCCAGCCAATTGACCGCAGCTTTTTCCAACATTCCCCAAATAGGGAAATTGAAAGCATTGATGTGAACGGCGACTCCATCTTTTGGAACCATAATATGATGTCCTACGAACGAACCACCTTTGCTGAGGCCGATCATTTCACCATCAACATGGTACGGTAAATCAGGGAATTGCCTCCTTAGGCTGGCGTTCGAAAAAATGTTTCCGATTCCTCCTTCGATGTCAATCCAGCTATCTATGCGCGTGGCTCCTGTGGCTTTACTAGACTCGTAGAAAAGCTCTTTCTTCTCCATCAAATGGAAAGCCAGTGCTTTCAGCATCAAACCTCTTTCCTGGAAAGTCATTTTTCGAAGGGCCGAATTTCCGACCGATCGGGCATGATCATACGCAATGCTGAAATCAACCCCTTCGATGGTGTGTGCTGCCACCGGAGCTCCTGTGATTGCATGATGTAGAACTTCGCCAGCGCCTCCACCTTCTATCCATTTACCTCCGATGTAGTGTTGTATTTTTGGAATATTCATAACTCTAGTGTGCTTAAAAGTTCTCCAGGGGTCAATATTGACAAATTTGAGTGCTTGAAATCTTTCTTATTTCTGGTGATAATGGTCGTATATCCGTTTGACTCAGCGATATGATTTTGTATTGCATCTTCAAGATCTGTGAATTTAGATGTAAGGGCCCAATCGAGCGACTCTTGTGTTGCAGGTAAGATCTGCGCTAATTGCTTAATTGTTGTCAACAAAGCTTTCCTTTCTTGCAAGCGATATTCTTTTTTGATGAAGTAGTCCAAGATTGGTATTGTTATCATACTAATTCCTGCTTTTACTTTTTCCAATTCCACTAGCGAAAAAATTGTTTGTGCTTCGAGAGAATAGGGCTCTCGTGATAAGGCGAAATCCAGAACAACATTGGCATCCAAAAAATGCTGTTTCATCTATACTTTTCCTCCAGATATGTCGCGTATTCTTTCATGTGCGGTTTTCGCTTATAAAGTTCCTTTTCAAACATTTTTATCTGTTCTGGAGATTTTTTTCTTTTTTGAATCTGGCGAATTTTATCAACCAGGGGAGTATTGGAAACGCTTTTTTCCGGAGGTTTCTCCTTTTGACCCAAAACCCCTGTTCGGCCCTTTAAGAAATTTTCAATCAGATTAGATAGACTGATACCCTGACTATTAGCATAATCTTTTGCTGCTTCTATCACATGTTCATCAATACTCAATGTCAACTTCTTAGCCATACGTACAGATATTTATTGTAAATATACGTATTGATTTTTGATTTGGTTGGGAACAAGTCTTTTAGCTAAACAACCCGTGTAGTTCCGAATCAATTTTGAAGACAATATCAGAGAAATCTTCTGGATTATGTAGGAAGTCCTTATCCGTCACGTCAACGATTAGCAATTTGCCAATGTCATAGCCTGAGATCCAGTCTTCATAATGTTGGTTGAGCCCTTTGAGGTAATCAATTCTAATTAGGTTTTCATAATCACGCCCTCTGGTTTCAATGTTGTGTACCAGTTTGCTTATGTCGGATTTCAGGTAAATAAGTAGGTCAGGAGGCTGAACGAACTTAATCATGGAATCAAATAAGGTACGATAACTCTGGTAATCTCTCTCCTTGAAAAATCCCTGTTTAAACAGGCTTTTCGCGAAGATGTAGGCATCCTCGTAGATGGTTCGATCCTGAATTACGGTCCTATCGCCAGTTCTGACCTTATGGATTTGTTCGAAGCGACTATTCAAGAAATAGATCTGTAGGTGAAAAGACCACTTATGCATATCCCCATAAAAGTCTTCCAGATAGGGGTTATTGTCTACGGACTCGTATTCGGGATGCCATTGGTAATGTTTAGCCAACATTTCTGTTAAGGTCGTTTTACCAGCCCCAATGTTGCCAGAAACGGCAATATGCATGTTTTTATCACTCATTGCAGGTGATAGTTGTGCTTTTGCTTACTTCTTGCTTTCATTCCACGTTTTATAGTTAGCCGTGGCTGTTGGTCTATCAGGCTCGGGTTCCGTTAATGGTTCACATTCTTTAAGTGTCTCACGACATTCGGCGGGTAGTCTTTGGTAGAGTTTCGTGCCCTCGGTTTTCCATCTGATCATGTCATCACTAACCTCCTTTACTTTTTTTCCTGGATTTCCCACTATCAAACTTCGCCTTTCAAATACCTCGTCAGCTTTGATAAAACATAATGCGCCAACAATGCATTCATCCCCAATCACAGCATTGTCCATAATGACTGCATTCATCCCGACAAGCACATTTTTTCCAATTTGAGCACCATGAACAATCGCACCATGACCAATGTGCGCATTTTCTCGCAGGGTAATAGTAATTCCCGGAAACATGTGAATGGTGCAGTTTTCCTGCACATTGCAACCATCTTCAATTACAATTCGGCCCCAATCACCTCGTATTGCTGCACCTGGCCCCACGTACACATTTTTTCCAATTATCACATCTCCTGTAACCGCAGCAAGTGGGTGGACGAAGGAGGATGCATGTACGATAGGTTTTAGGCCCTTGAAGGAATAAATCATGATCAGTAGACGATGTGTAGACTCTAGTTGGATTCTAAGATCTGAAACGATAGTCTATGTTTGGGTCAAATTAAATGAATGAATCATTCACAAACTAATTATGCAGTCTGCAAAATGCCTAAACTTGGGTATTTGTGGCCTTCACTAAATAAACTACTTTAGTGCTAGATTTTTTCACCAAATAAAACAAATCAAACTATGAAAAAGTTATTTCTTACCGTTTTTGCAATGGGAATATTAGCATATTCCTCTATGGCCCAGTTTCATGCTGAATTGGGATTAAATTTCAATTCTCCACAAGGAGATTTTGCAGATGCTTATGATCTAGGTGTAGGTTTTTATATCGAGCCTAAGTACGCGTTGAATGAAAACATTGACCTTGGATTATTGATTAGCTCCAATGCTTTTGCAGGGGGAGATCTTACGGGATCGACTGCTTCGGTATCAGCACTTGGAATGTGGGCTATATTGCCAACGTTCACCTACAGATTCTCAACTAATAAAGTAACTCCTTATGGAGGGCTAGGACTTGGATTGTACAGCGTTGAAGGCGTTGAGGTTAGCGGGTTTCCAAAGGGCGAAAGTGAGTCTAAAATTGGCTTCGCTCCTAGAGCTGGGGTGTATCTAGGTAGATTAAACCTGGGTGTTGCTTACAATATCGTTAGTGATTTTAACTTTCTTCAATTCAATCTTGGAGTTAGAATCCTGAGCAGAGAATGATCTGATCTTGAACGACAAGAATGAGGGCTGCCATTTGGCAGCCTTTTTTTATTTGCTATAGTTTCAAATAGGGGTAGATGAGGTTTGCCATGTCATTAGGTAGTGATTATGTCCAATCTGAAGAAGCTAGCTATTCTTTTACAGCTATTCGTTTTATCAAGCTCACCTTCACTAGCGCAGCTTCACTTTGAGACTGGAATAAATTTCATAAGTCCAACCGGAGAGTTTGGCACGTCTACAGAATTTGGCGCTGGCGCCTATATAGAACCAAAATACCTACTGACAGAGCATGTAGATATTGGCCTTCATCTTGGACTAAATGGGGTTCTTGGTAAGAATCTAAAAAGCGGAGCAACACTGCCGACAATTTTGGCAACCTACACTTACAGACTCCCTACTAATCACATGATTTTCTATGGTGGGTTGGGATTTGGTATATATGTACTGAGAGGTAATCGACTATTAATTGAGAGTACAGAATTTGGAATTGCTCCAAGGCTCGGAATTTACCTTGGCAGATTAAACCTTGGTCTCACCTACAATGTAGTTACCGAAGCGAATTTTATCCAAGAAGAAATAATTTCTGCGAACGCAAATTTTCTACAAGTGAACGTTGGAGTTAGAATCTTGAGCAGAGAATGATCGAATTCTTTGTTAAAAACCTAAAAGCTGCCTTTTGGCAGCTTTTTTTATGCCCTTTCCAAAACAATTGCATAACCTTGACCAACACCTATGCACATGGTCGCCAGCGCATAGCGCTTTCCTGTCTTCTGAAGCTCTAGTGCAGCGGAATATGTAATCCTAGCTCCGGTCATCCCCAGTGGATGTCCAATAGCGATTGCTCCTCCGTTGGGATTCATACGCTCATCTTTGTCATCTAGCCCCAATGCTCTGGTGCAAGAAAGAGACTGAGCGGCAAATGCCTCGTTGATTTCAATTACATCCATATCCTCCAGGCTTAGTTCTGCCTTTTTGAGTGCTTTTTGCGTAGCTTCTACTGGCCCAATTCCCATGATCCTGGGCTCCACACCAACAACGGCTGAGGCAACGATCCTTGCTTTTGGAGCAAGGTTTTGAGATTTAACTGCGTCTTCTGAGGCTACAAGTACTGCTGCCGCACCATCGTTAAGGCCTGAGGCGTTTCCTGCTGTTACAGAGCCGTCATTTTTGAATGCTGGTCTTAATGCGCTAAGTATTTCTGGAGTTGTAGTCGCTTTGATAAACTCATCTTGATCAAACACAATAGGATCAGCTTTCCTCTGGGGGATCTCGACTGCTACGATTTCTTCAGCCAGCCTCCCGTTCTTTTGAGCTTCGGCTGCTTTCATTTGCGATCGATACGAGAAAGCATCCTGATCCTCACGGCTGATCTTGTGAATGTCCACAAGATTCTCAGCAGTCATTCCCATCGAGTCTACCCCATAAATTTTTTCCATCTGAGGATTGATGAATCTCCATCCAAAACTAGAGTCATACATCTGCGCATCTGTCCCAAACGGTTTTGCGGATTTGGAAATCACCCAAGGACCACGAGTCATATTTTCTACACCGCCAGAAATGAAGATATCTCCATCTCCCGCCTTGATCGCTCTGTTGGCTTGAACAATGGCAGACATTCCAGAGGCGCATAGTCTGTTGACTGTTTCGCCAGGAACGGAATAGGGCAATCCTGCTAGCAAAAGTGACATGCGAGCAACATTGCGGTTGTCTTCACCTGCCTGGTTGGCGCACCCCATGATAACTTCATCAACTGCCGAAAGATCAAGATTGGCATTTCTGCTAACTAATTCTTTGATGACAAGCGCACCTAAATCATCCGCTCGAACGGCAGACAAGGTCCCCCCGAACTTCCCGATTGGTGTTCTTATGCCGTCTACGATATATGTTTCTTTCATAAATTCTAGTTAATTGAGTTGAATAGTGAATTGGTTAAATAGTAAGAAAATATGCGCGATCCAGTAATTAACAAATCAACTATTAACTACCTAAATTTCCCATTCTTCTTGTTTTCGAAAGGCCACTCCTTTAAAAAGAGCCACCAATTCATCTTTTCTGGTAACTCTTACGAGGTAATTTCCAATACTTCTGGAAGTACTTTCTTTGGTTGCCGTCGCTACCAATTCATCTCCTGCAAATATTGGTTTAATGTGATTGATAGATGTTTCGATCGAGACACTTTTTTGTCCATGTGTATTGCAGGCAAATGCAAATGCACTGTCAGCCAATGAAAAGGAAATCCCTCCATGTACAACTCCGTGCCCATTGAGCATCTCATCCCGTACTGTCATTTTAATTTTCGCTAAACCATCGGCGACTTCAAGTACTTCAATTCCCAACCACTTGCTAAACGTGTCAGTGGCAATCATTTGATCTACTATTTTTCGTGCTCTGGTCATGTTACTTAGTTGATTGGTAAAATAGTTGATTGGTGGAATAGTCAAGGAATTGGAATTTCATATTCCAGGATACTAATTCACCAGTAAACTATTTAACTTTTTCACGGGTAGAAACTTCGATTCTCTTTACTCATTCTTCGCAGCAAAGGACTACATCGATACCTATCCTCCCGATATTCGTCATATAGTTTATCTAACTGCTCGACGCACCAATTAATTCCAACTTCATCTGCCCATTTCAACAATCCCTTAGGATAATTCACCCCCTTGGTCATAGCAAGATCAATGTCTTCTTTGGTTGCTATCTTCAAAAATAGCGCGTCCGCTGCTTCGTTGATTAGCATCACCAAAACTCTATCTAATATTTCTTTAGCAAGTTTTTCATCCTGTTGAGGCTCAGGTCTTTCTGCACCCTCAGCATAATCATAGTATCCTTTTCCAGACTTTCTCCCAAGTAATCCCGCTTCTGACATTCGTTTTTGGGTAAATGAAGGTTTATATCTGGGGTCGTAGTAAAAGGACTGAAAAACTGTCTCAGTTACGGTGTAGTTGATGTCGTTTCCGATGAAATCCATTAATTCGAAGGGTCCCATTTTGAATCCACCAAACTTCTTTATGGCCCAATCGATCGTTGCAAAGCCCACTTGACCTTCGGGCAGGTTCGCAAAACCTTCTTCGTAGATTCTTAGCGATTCTCCGTAAAAAGGACGCGCAACTCTGTTTACAATAAACCCCGGAGTGTCCTTTGCAAGGACCGTCAATTTTTTCCAGGAGTCAACCCAGTCTTTAGCCTGAATTGTGACATCAGGATTTGTCTGAACTGCGGGGATAATCTCTACCAGCGGCATTAGTGGGGCGGGATTGAAAAAATGAATTCCTACAAATCGTGAGGGATCTTCCAGCGAAGCTCCAATTGAAGCGAGGGACAGCGATGATGTATTGGAGGCTATTACCGTATCCGGTCTCACTATTTTTTCGACAGCTGAAAATACTTTTTGCTTAATTTCCAGATTCTCAACAATTGCCTCGATGACAAGGTCGCTGTTTTCAAAGTACTGTTGGTCATCAGTGAAATCGATGCGGCCTAAAATCTTATCGGCAGTTTCCTGATTGATCTTTCCCTTTTCAACCAAACGATTCATCACCATCACAAGGCTTTCTGAAGATTTTTCCAGAATCGTTAAGTTGGTATCATTAATTACAACATCCCAACCTGCCGTTGCCGCTACCTGTGCAATTCCAGTTCCCATCGTACCAGCACCTATCACACTTAATTTTGGCATTATTCTCCTTTAAATTCTGGATTTCTTTTTTCTAAGAATGCCTGCACGCCTTCTTTATAATCGTGCGTTTCGGTGGCATTGAACTGATATTCTTTTTCCATTTCTAATTGCTGATCAAGCGTATTCGTCATGGACTGATTGAGCATGTCCTTGATGTAGCCCAATGCTTTGGTAGGCATGTTTGCGAGCTTGGCAGCTAACTTTTCAGATTCACTGCTTAATTCTTCGTCGGAAAATACTTTGTAGATCATTCCCATTTTCTCCGCATCTTCTGCTGGTACTTTGTCTCCGAGCATCATCAGCGCCGAAGCTTTTTGAAAACCAATAATTCGGGGGAGCGTGAACGTCCCACCTGTATCTGGAACCAAACCGATCTTGCTAAAAGCCTGCAGGAAAGAGGATGATCGTGCTGCCACAACCACATCGCATGCGAGAGCCAGATTTGCACCTGCTCCAGCAGCCACGCCATTTACAGCAGCAATTATTGGTTTTTTGATTGATCTAAGCCTTCTAACAATCGGGTTGTAATGTTCATCCACGATTTGCTTGATTTCCAAGCCATTGTCATCAATCGCTTCCTGCAAATCCTGACCAGCACAAAATGCTCGTCCATTTCCAGTGATCAGGATTGCTCTTACCGTTGGATCATTTGCATAGTTATCCAGTGCGTTCTGAACCGCCAGTGCCATTTCTTTATTGAAACTGTTAAAGACCTCCGGACGATTGAAGGTGATGATTCCGAGATTGTTTTTTCTGGTTAGTTGTATCGTCATTTGGTAAACTGGTGGAATAGTGAATTGGTTAAATAGTTATTTCTCATTCTGTTTTCTCGTTTTCAAATATGAAATGTATCCGTTAAGCATCTTGATTAATTCTTCATAGCTCGAAACAAGTTCTCCAAAGTTAGATTCAGCAATGTAGTTCTCGTCTAAGGCCACTGTAAGATGATCATAGCATTCTACCAAGCTGCCCCGTGCCTGCCTGCAATACTGAATATTCTCCTGAAAATGAAAGCGACCATGACCCTCTGCAATATTAGCTGTAATTGACCTTGAAGCTCTAATCATCTGATCAATCAACTTAAATTTCTCATGTGTAGGGAATGTATTCACCAAAGTTGAAATATCATTTCTAAAAAGTCGACCCTTCTTCCATACCTCTAAGTCAGTAAGATTCTTACTCATTTTACTAATTAACTATTCAACTAATTAACCAGTGGTACACAAATCTAATGACACTTGAAATAATCAAATGGCTCCAGGCAGTCTTCGCATTTGAATAGCGACTTGCAAGCTGTAGACCCAAATTGACTTATCATTATCGTGTTTCGGGAATTGCAATTCGGACATTGGATATCAGCTTCGTTTGTTGGATTAGGAGGCGCAATCCCATACTCTTTCAGTTTTTGTTTGCCTTCGGCCGACATCCACGCTGTGGTCCATGCTGGGGAAAGTACAGTTGTAATTTTGAAGTTGGTGATGTCATTCTTTGTCAATGTATTGTTGATGTTTTTTTCAATTTCAAACATAGCAGGGCAGCCAGAGTAGGTGGGAGTGATTACGACTTCAATCGCATCATTCTCAACCTTAACCTCACGAAGAATCCCTAAGTCCCTAATTGAGATAACTGGAATTTCGGGGTCAGTGACCTCTTCCAACAATTGAATGATATGTTCCTTATCGATGACCATCTTTTTCAGGCATAAACATTTACCAATTCACTATTTCACCAGCTAACTAAATACTAAATCTTCACCATTCATTGCCCGGATAGGCTCGTTGCAAAAACTGAAGGTCAGCGAGGATGTATCCAAGATACTCTGTGTGTTTCCCCTCTTTTCCACCTGAGTGACTGTAGGTGCTTTCGGGAATTGTGAGCGTCGCTTCTTCTAAAACCTCTCTGACTTTACTATCTCGTCTGGTTTTAATAGCGTTGAGGTCTACGCCAAATCCTGTTTCTAACCCAGCCTGATCTGCTTCAGTCGGAATTACAATTTCTCCTGAATACGACCAAAGCGCATTCAGTGCGCTTTGAATCCGTTCATGGCTTTCTTCGGTGCCATCACCTAGTCTTAGTACCCAATCGCCGCTCCATTTCAAATGATAAAGAGCTTCTTTGTGAGATTTGGCAGCAATTGCAGCAAGATTTTCATCATTGCTGCTTTTTAGCGCCTCGTAGAAATAGCAATTGAAACTGTCAAAGAGAAATTGCCTTACTATTGTTTTCGCGAAATCTCCATTTAGCTGTTCTACCAGCAGCACATTCTTAAAGTCCCACGCATCTCGGAGGTATGCCAGATCATCTTCTGATTTTCCTTCGCCTTGAATTTCGGCAGCATATTGATACAGCATTCTTGCTTGCCCGATAAGGTCCAACGAGATATTTGTCATTGCAATATCCTGCTCCAGGACTGGGCCATGGCCGCACCACTCACCTAATCTCTGTCCGAGAATAAGGCAGTTGTCCGCTTGCTGTAGTGTGTAGTTGTATAGATGGTTCATAGATTTCTCGCTTTGCTCGAAATGACAAAAAATTACATGTGTTTTACCTCGTCTGGTAAATTGTAAAATGTTGGATGTCTATACACCTTGTCTTTTGCTGGTTCGTACAAAGGATCAGAATCATCAGGGTCAGAAGCCGTCAGATATTTTGACTCTACTGCCCAAATACTAACACCTTCATTTCTTCTAGTGTAAACATCCCTGGCATTTTGGATTGCCATATCAGCATCTGCCGCATGCAGACTGCCCACGTGTTTGTGATTTAATCCAGCTTTGCTTCTGATAAATATTTCCCAAAGTGGCCAATTATTCATTTTATTTTAGTTTAAATGGTTAAATGAGTTTTTTGATTAAGTAGTTATTCTTACTAGTCAATCAATCAACTACTGTACACTATCTAGGCAGCTTGCTGTTTAGATTTCTTCTTCTCGGCATAAGCACTCGCAGCTTCTCGCACCCAGGCACCTTCGTCCCAGGCTTTTGTCCGGGCGTCGATTCGTTGTTTGTTGCACGGGCCATTTCCTTTGATCACGTTAAAAAATTCGCCCCAATCAATTTCTCCAAAATCATGATGACCTCTCTCTTCATTCCATTTCAGGTCTGCATCAGGAATCGTAATCCCCAATAGATCTGCCTGTGGTTTTGTAGCGTCGACAAACTTTTGTCGCAGCTCATCATTCGTAAAGCGTTTAATCCCCCAACGCATCGACTGCTTCGTATGAGGAGAATCTGCATCTGTCGGGCCAAACATCATCAAAGAAGGCCACCACCATCGATTCATGGCATCTTGTGCCATCTTTTTTTGTTCCTCGGAGCCTTTGCAAAGGGTCAGCATGATTTCAAACCCTTGTCTTTGATGGAAAGATTCTTCTTTGCACACTCTAACCATCGCACGCGCGTATGGTCCATAAGATGCACGACATAATGGAACCTGGTTCATAATTGCTGCTCCATCTACCAGCCACCCAATCGCGCCCATGTCGGCCCACATTAAGGTTGGGTAGTTGAAAATACTGGAATATTTTGCCTTACCCGTATGAAGCTGATCCAGCAATGTGTCTCTGTCTATACCCAGGGTTTCGCAGGCGCTATACAAGTAAAGTCCATGCCCCGCTTCATCCTGAACTTTTGCAAGTGCTGCTGCTTTTCTACGCAGGGTTGGAGCTCTTGAAATCCAGTTAGCTTCAGGGAGCATTCCAACAATTTCTGAATGGGCGTGCTGCGAGATTTGCCGAATCAATGTCTTACGGTAGTTATCCGGCATCCAATCCTTTGGTTCAATACGGATATCCTTGTCTATTTTTTCATTAAAATGATCTTCTAGCTGCTTTTCGTCCATCTTCTTAAATTCTTTATTTAAAGTTACTTAATGGTTGAGAATTGGCTTAATAGTTAACTGGTTGAATAGACAATTAGTTAGATATTGTCTATCTGCTGCAAGCTCGTGTCGATAGCACCTTCTTACTAGTTTACCATTTAACAATTTCACCATTCTACCATTTCACTATTCAACCAATCACAAAATCAAACGTCAAAAGTAAGCTTCACTTTTTCAGTTTTCGGTCTTGATTGACACGTCAACACAAGTCCTCTTTCAAGTTCGTCTGGTTCAAGGGCATAATTGACTTCCATTTCAACTTCACCTTCCTCGACCCTGGCTACACATGTACTGCAAACGCCACCTTTGCATGCGTAGGGTAAGTCTGCTCCATTCTGAAATGCCACATCCAGAATGGATTCTTTCGAGTTGTATGGAAATGATGTGCTAATGCCATCGAGAACCACAGTTATTTCGCTCTGCGCTTTTTCGCGCACAACTTCTGCTTTGGCCTCACCCAATTTACCAACAGGCGAAGTGAATAATTCTAAGTGAATCTTCTCTTCTGACACTCCTAACTCCTTTAATGTATCTCTCACCGTCAGCATCATCGGCTCTGGGCCGCAGGTGAAAAAATCATCTGCAGATTTAGCATCAAAAAATAAATTTGAGAATCGCTCTATTTTCTCAGCATCAATCATTCCATTAAATAGCTCGGAGTCTTGCCTCTCATCACTAAGTATGTGGTACAAACTAAGCCGTCCCATAAATTTGTTCTTGAGCGCTTCGAGTCTCTCGTGGAATATAATCGTGCTCGTTTTCCTGTTTCCAAAAAAGAGAATGAAATCACTTTTTGGCTCACTCCTCAGTGTGGTTTCAATTATCGAAAGTATCGGTGTGATCCCGCTTCCTGCAACAAAAGCCACGTACGTCTTCTCGTTGTTGGAGTTGAGTTCAGTAAAAAAACTTCCATGAGGAGGCATCACTTCCAACTCATCGCCCACCTTCAACTCATCATTTGCAAACGTTGAAAATTTGCCTTTGTCCAGCTTCTTGATTGCTACTTCAATCTCATCGTCCAATGGACATGTACAGAGGGAATACGTACGTCTGGTATCTTCACCATCAATGTCTTTTTTCAGCGTAATGTGCTGTCCCTGAGTAAATCTAAAGTCGTCCTTGAGTGCGTCGGGAATTTCAAAGCAAACTGCAACGGATTCCTCGGTGGGTCGAGAAATAGATTTTACTTTGAGGGTGTGAAATTTCGCCATTTTTCAGTTTTGGGTTTGACAAAGCTAATCAGATGCTAACAGACATGATCTTAACTTAACCCCAGTTTTTCACTGATTTTTGTCATCTTTTGCTCCAGTTTTTTTTCCATTGGATCACTTGCCAGAAAAAGCTTCTTTTCACCATCATATTTCAGGTAAGCATGGTATTCCACGCCCTTCATTGTGTGGCCTCGGTTTGTTTGAGAATACATGCTTTGACTTGTCTTCACCTTATTGATGAAGACTTTATCCAATGATTGATACTTTTTCGGCTTCCCAGTTTTGTACCCCATGATCCAATAACCCTGATGGATTTCTTTTGAATCATTGTCAATCGTAAGAATTTTATTTGAAAACCAGATCATTGGAAACAGGAATGACAACAAAATGGCAATAAGAATGGCTGGGTTTTCCGGTAGATTTTGCATGGAAACCACAATGAGTGCAAAAACCATAAGAACTCCAATAAATCTAAATGTCCATGGCATGCTTCTTCCTTGATTGATCATAACTTTGCCCATCGGTCTAATCTACCAAACTATTTTCTGTAAAACGAGTTTGAATTTTGATGTCTGTTGAGTTACCAATTTTTCCATTGAATATTGTGGCCTTCCCTGGCGAGGCACTCAATCTTCACATTTTCGAACCTCGCTACAAGCAACTGATAAATGATTGCCTTGAGGAGGCCCTCACTTTTGGTATTGCGTCACATGTCTTGAACAAGGTGGAATTAGGAACCGAGGTGAAAATTATTGAGGTAACCAAGAAGTATTCCGATGGTAGACTAGACATCAAAACCCTTGGACTTAGAGCGTTTGAAGTCACGGATTTTCAAAATCCATGGAAGGATAAATTGTATGCGGGTGGCTCCATAGAAATTGTGGAGAACCACGATGATAAGGATCTAAGCAAATTGGTTGAATTCAAAGAGTTGGTTCGGGAGCTTTTTGGTTGGTTGGGTGAAATTGACGCACCCGATATTTCTGGCATAAATTCAGTCTTTGAGATTGGGCACAAAATTGGTTTGAAGCCTGAAGAAGAATACTTGTTGTTGGAAATGAGAAAAGAAAGCGAGCGATTACGATTTGCAATTGACCATCTCAATAGGTTGATACCAGCGCTTGAGCGAGCGCAGCATGCACAAGACAAAATCAAGCAAAACGGGCATTTTAAGCACCTCGATCCGCTTGAATTCTAAGACTTAATTCAGATAATTCAGTAATTTCCCCATATGACCGAAATCAGCGGCTTTGGTACTGTTCTGCTTTTCATTCTAGGAGCAATTGGCTTTGTCATTGCAATGCTACTTTTTGGTAAAGTGCTGCGACCAAACAATCCAACTCCAGAAAAGCAAACAACCTACGAATCGGGAGAGGAGCCTTCTGGGTCGGCATGGATAAATTTCAATGTCAGGTTCTATGTCATAGCGTTGATCTTTCTTCTTTTTGAGGCCGAATTGATCTTCCTATTTCCATGGGCTACTGTCTTTGGAGATGAAGAAATGATCAGGGAGACGAATGGATTGTGGGGGTGGTTTTCGTTTATAGAAACGCTTATTTTTATTGGCATATTGGCCGTTGGCCTTGCTTATGTCTGGGCAAAGGGGATGCTGGATTGGGTGCGGCCAAAACCTGTGCAGAGTGGGTTCAAGTCGAAGATTCCAGGAAAAGTTTATCAAAAATTCAATGAAAGAAACTGAGGTACCGGAAATCGGAGGACTTAAGACTGGCGAGGGCGGAATTATCGTTTCTCAACTTGATGATCTTCTAAATTGGGCTCGTCTAAGCAGTTTGTGGCCAGTAGGGTTTGGTTTGGCTTGCTGTGCAATTGAGTTTATGTCCACCGCCTCTTCGGCTTACGACTTAGATCGATTTGGGGTCATTCCTCGAAATTCCCCAAGACAAGCGGATGTAATGATCGTTTCAGGCACCGTCACGTTTAAGATGGCGGATAGGGTCAAGCGATTGTATGAGCAAATGGCGGAACCGAAATACGTTATTTCCATGGGTTCCTGTGCCAATTGCGGAGGCCCGTACTGGGAACACGGATACCATGTGCTGAAGGGTGTGGATCGCATAATTCCAGTTGATGTGTATGTGCCAGGTTGTCCGCCAAGACCCGAGGCACTCATCGGGGGATTTCTAAAACTTCAAGAAAAAATCAGAACCGAATCTGTACTTAGACCCAGAGCGTTAGAAAAATTGATGAAGGAGAAAGAAAACAAGTCTGTTTAACTTTATTGCATGGAATCCAATCATTTCAACTATTTCAGAGTAAAGAACTTCAAGCGATTCAGGGACTTGGAGGTTAAGGATATTGGACAGTTCAATTTGGTTTTGGGGGATAATAATGTGGGGAAGACGAGTTTGTTGGAGGCTTTACTTTATCCTAACAGTCATAATATTGAATGGTTTATTTCGAACCTTTTTAAATGCTTAGAATTTCGAAACTTTCCAAACCCAAAACGAGAGTTTTGGAGATATTATTTACCGACTGAGTCGTATTACGAAAGAGTTTCAGAAGAAATTGAGATCTATCACGGTAAAATGGATGAATCTATTTTTCATGTTTCGATTGGAGCCAATAGGATGTATATCAGACCAAATTCCTACAAGTTGCATGAGTATGGTGACAACTTCTTAGATGATACCTTAGAAGCTTCAGAAGGTAGAGATATAGATTATCACGCAGTTGAGTCTTTCTCGAGTAAAGAAATCCCATTAATCCCCTTCCAGGGAAGTTTTAGTTCTGAGATAGCAGAGTTCTACTTGAACTTTATGCAGGGTAATAAGGATTTAAAGAAACGATTCATTAAAGGAATGAATAGACTATTTTCTGAAATTGAAGATATTGAGTTATCTCTTTTAGAAGAAAATCAAAAAACGTTACTTGTTAGTCGAGCAGATTCAAATTATTCTGTGCCTCTCGCATTTTATGGAGAAGGGACAATCAAGTTAACTAAAGTTTTAAGCTATTTGGTTAGGCATGGTGATAAGCATGTATTGATTGATGAAATTGATACTGGTCTTTATTACCAGAGAATGAAGGATTTTTGGAAAGTCATCCTTGAAACTGCTTTTGACAATAACACTCAAATCTTTGCAACTACACACAATCAAGAATGTATCAAAGCTTATCAGGAAGCTTTGGAAGAATTGGGGGATGACTACCTATCTAAAGCAAGAACTATCACTCTTAAAGAACACCCCGAGACCAAGGATGTGATTGCTTACACAAACACCATTGATGTCCTACAATTTGCCAGTGAAATGGGTAATGATATTCGATAATGGCAAAGACATTTATTGTAATTGAAGGGGATGATGACCAGAATTTTCTAACACAACTTGTGAGCCGTCACTTTGAAAATTCTGAAATAGTATTCATAAAAGTGGACACTAATGGGAGTAGTCTTTCCAGAGAAGCGATTGAGAATATTCGTTTAGAAACGATAGGTTTGGCGGAGAAAACCCTATTCATATTGGATGCAGATGCTCCGAACTACAGTAAAACAAAATCTAATCTAATTGAATCAATTAGTGCGATCGGTGAAATTGATGATGAAAATATTTTCCTTTTTCCAAACGATCAAGACGGCTGTTTGGAAGATTTATTGAACCAGTTGATACCTGATAATTATCAACATTTTTTTTCTGGCTGTATAACGCATTACGCTGAATGTGTGAATGAATTAGAAGCCGACCTAGAGGTGAATAAAAAGGATCGTTTGTTTATTTACACAGCATCTCTGACCAGAAATAATAACTTTTCAAGCGGATCTAAAAGAAATTATAATTCGGAATTTTGGAACCTAGATTCCGAAGCGCTAAACCCACTATTAGTTTTTCTTAGAAATCACCTACAAAATGAAGCTTGAGCAACTCAAGGCACTCGTCGAAACAGAAATCCCCAATGCCATCTTGGGGTTGGATGAGAATTCGACACCTCATGCTTTGTTGGTCAGTCCAAATCTCATTTCACAAGTATGCGAATTACTGCATTCCAACGAACAGACCTATTTCGATCAACTCTCCTGCCTGACCGCCCTTGACAACGGAGCGGAGGCTGGAACGATGGAAATCATTTACAACCTCTATAGCATTCCCCATGATCTGCATTTGATGTTGAAAGTTGAGCTGACTAGAGAGTCCCCGTCAATCGATTCTGTTTCTCACATTTGGAAGACCGCCGATTGGCACGAAAGGGAGGCTTTTGATCTGTTTGGGATTTCGTTTAATAACCATCCGGATTTGCGAAGAATTTTGCTTCCGGCTGATTGGGAAGGGTTCCCGCTACGGAAGGATTATGTGGAGCAGGAGAAATATCACGACATAGTCGTTAAATGGAAAGCGGACGATGATGACTCAAATTGAAGATGGTGAATTGAGAATTGAAAATAGAGAAAACCCTCTATTGAATAAAAGTTATGACTTTGCTCTATCGATCGTGAAAATAGTGAGAAAGATCCAGCAAGATGAAAAGGAATTCGTCCTTACAAAACAGGTGCTCAGAAGTGGAACGGCGATTGGGGCATTGTCTGAGGAAGCACAGCAAGCTGAGTCAAAAGCGGACTTCATTCATAAGCTGGCAATTGCTAACAAAGAAGGAACGCAATTCTCAATTCTCAATTCTCAATTCTCAATTCTTTGATGGAATCAGAACCAACATACTCCAAACTCTCGGTATCTGAGCCTCTGAAATACAAGCAAAGTGATCTCAAATCGGAGGAGATGATCATCAATGTTGGGCCGCAGCATCCTGCCACTCATGGTGTTCTTCGGCTGGAGGTGGTCTCGGATGGTGAAATAGTAAAGGACGTAGTGCCACACATTGGCTACTTGCACCGATGTTTTGAAAAGCATGCGGAGTCTCTTGCTTACAATCAAGTGATCCCGTACACAGACCGCATGGATTATGTGGCTGCGATGAACAACGAATGGGCATTTGTGATGGGTGTTGAGCGCATGCTGGGGATCGATCAGGAAATACCAAAAAGAGTCGAGTACATCAGAGTACTTGTAGCAGAACTTAATCGTTTGGCATCTCACTTCGTAGCTATTGGAACCTATGGATTAGACATTGGAGCAATCACACCATTTCTTTGGATGATGCGAGATCGAGAACATATTCTTCGGATGCTCGAGTGGGCAAGTGGCGCCAGAATGCTCTACAACTATATTTGGGTTGGAGGTTTGTATTATGATCTTCCAATTGGATTTGAAGAACGCTCGATGGAATTCGTTGATTATTTGAAACCGAAGTTGAAGGAGGTTGAAACCTTGTTGATATCAAATAAGATTTTCATAGAACGAACTGCTAATGTTGGTGTGCTGCCGTTGGATTTAGCTGTGAACTATGGGATTACAGGGCCGATGCTTAGAGCTTCGGGATTGAAGTTTGATCTCAGGAAAATTGATAAGTACAGTGTCTATCCGGAAATAGCATTTGACGTTCCGATTGGAAAAGGAGAGATGGGCCAAACGGGTGATTGTTGGGATCGAAATTGGGTTCGATACCAGGAATGTTTAGAGTCTGTGAAGATCATCGAACAATGTGTAGAGAAACTCCTTGGTGATCACAAACGCACCAGGGATTTTGACCCGCGAGCATTGGTGCCAAAGAAGATTCGGCCAAAAGCTCAGGATTTGTATGTCAGGGCTGAAAATCCAAAAGGAGAATTGGGGTTCTTTTTCAGAGCGGACGGAAGATCAGATCAGCCATTTCGATGCAAAGCAAGAGGGCCAAGTTTTTCGAACCTCTCAGTGCTGTCAGAGATCAGTAAGGGATGTATGATCTCCGATCTTTTTGCAATTGTAGGTTCACTAGATTTGTTAATGGGCGAAGTTGACAGATAGCCATGAAAATTTTAAGTTCATCTCAGATACGAGCAGCCGATCAGTTTACGATTGAGAATGAGCCAATCGAATCCATCGATTTGATGGAGCGGGCTTCAAGAGCTTTTGTAGCGAAATTTCTAGAAATATTTCCAAACAAAAAACCAGTAACCATCCTCTGTGGAACTGGAAACAATGGCGGTGATGGCCTAGCAATTGGGCGAATGCTTATTGAAGAAGATTGGAAGGTTTCGATTTTTGTTTTGGGCGAGAAGGGATCCCCTGACTTTGAAGCGAACCTTAGAAGAGTACAAGATTACACTTTGTTGACAGCAGAGCTGGACTTTCCAGATTTTCACACCGATCAGGTAGTCATTGATGGAATTTTTGGATCTGGACTATCAAGACCAGTCGAGGGTTTAGCGGCGGACTTAATCGAGTATGTAAACAACGCAGAGGTCATTCGTGTATCCGTCGATATCGCGTCAGGGCTTTTTGCAGATAATGCTCAACCAGCAAATTCCATTGCTTTCAAACCTCATTTCACCGTATCATTTCAAACCCCTAAGCTGGTTTTCTTTCTGCCAGAAAGCGATGAGTTTGTAGGTGACTGGCATGTCGTTGATATAGGGTTAAGTCGGAAGTTCATTAATGATTTACCAACGAGTAGTTTTTTCTCTGAGGAGGTCGAGCTCTTGAAACTGATACCGATAAGAGACAGGTTTTCTCATAAATCAAGTGTTGGAAAATTGCTAATAGTGGCTGGAAGCAAAGGTAAAATGGGAGCTGCTGCACTGTGCGCAAAGGCAGCTCTCCGAGCAGGTGTTGGGCTCATCAACGTGCAGACACCAAAATGTGGAGTTGACATTCTACAAACGTTAGTTCCTGAGGCGATGGTGATCGAAGATGAGGATCAAAATGTAATTTCAAAAATCGAACGTATGGATGCGCATGTTGCAATTGGCCCAGGCATTGGGACGGATTCAAAAACAAAAAACGCATTGGCCAAATTTCTAAAAGCCAATGACAGACCATTGGTTCTGGATGCCGATGCCTTGAATATTCTTGCTGAAGATCAGAGCCTTCTTAGTGAGCTTCCCAATCACTCAATTTTGACACCACATCCTGGAGAGTTCAGGCGATTGGTAGGTCAATGGGCTGACGATTTCGAAAAGCTGAAATTATTGCAATCTTTTTGTGTGAAGCATCAACTCAATGTCGTTTTGAAGGGAGCATACTCAGCCGTTTGTAATTTCAGTGGAGACATTTTTTTTAATCCGTCAGGCAATCCAGGCATGGCTACTGCAGGAAGCGGGGATGTGCTCACGGGGATCGTCTCATCATTCCTTGCGCAAGGACTTTTACCATTCGAAGCGTTGAAACTTGGAGTTTACGTTCACGGGAAAGCGGGGGATAGTGCTGCGGATGAAATTGGTCAAAATAGTTTGATCGCTTCAGATCTTATTTCACATATTTCCAACCCTATTCGTCAAAAGAGTGTCTGAATTCTCAGCTTTTAGATTAACTCTTCCATTTTTTCGACCAAAAGTAAAAAAGACCAAAAACGGCCTCAGAACAGTTTAAATCAATTATTTATTGGAATAGTCCTATCAAATCTGTCCTGGTTAACGTTATTTAACTATTAATATTTCATTCGGATACGGAACAAACTGAAAAAAAATGCGTAATTTGTATAACAAGAATGCGCAATAAACTGATCATATTATCGTTCGCCATCGCTCTGAGCTTTACCGCTCTGGCGCAAAATACTGGCAATGACCTCCGTCAAGAGGCGAAGATCAGCGTATATCCCAATCCTGCAGTTGAGTACATCGTGGTCGAATTTGATTCTTCCTTAAAGAATGCAACATTTGAACTCAATTCGATGATTGGAAACAAGATGACTATCCAGCCAGAGGAGTTAGGCAATGGGAAATATCGAATTTCCATAAAAGACTTCGCTACTGGGTACTACTTTCTGATTGTTCAGGACAAGGCTGCCAGAGTCAAGCAAGCAGTTAGGTTCCTTAAAAATTAGATCTATCTCCTTGATCTCCCGCAATTATTTGGTAATACTGAGTGAATAGCGTCTCATACTTATTCGCTAACTCTCGATCATCGTTTGCTCTATACGCTCTTGCTAGTTCATTCAAGTACAGCATCTTTTTCTGTAGTGTCACTGGATCTTTAATTCCCTTATCCAAATAGTAGTCCAACCATTCTATTGCGTCTTGGCTTGTCACTTCAGCGATGTGTGTTGCTAAATCTGGTTCTCCCACTTTTAGTAGTAGGTCTACTTGAGCGATGCTAAAGAAATCGTATGGAATGGATTCGTTTGGCATCACCTCAAGACATCTTAGCAGTGCATTTTTTGCTCGTTCATAGTCTCCATCATTTATTAAAGCTCTGATCAATGTGTTGAATGTGCTTCTTGAATTGAGACAGAAACCGATATAGTCTTGTGTATGATAGATATCAGGATTATCAAGCCCTCTCCATCGAAACTTGTTCATCACATTGTCATACATCACGTCAATGTTGGTCTGTGGGCCAGCTTGCGGATTAGGATTTAGGACTGGCAACAGTCGTGTTGCAATACCTTCCTGTACCATGTACGGCGTGAGTTCCAGGTTAACTCCAGCCAATGACGTGTTGTTGAAGTAAATCGGTCGATCCCAATTGCCATTAACGATCAGGTCTAAAACTGCCAAATCTTTCTTTTCCAGGGCTCTTCCTTTTATGTTGAAGTCCATGAAGCTTTGAACATTTCCTTTTAACTGATCAGGCACCATCGCGCGGATTTTCGCTGTATCAATTCCAGTCAGGATAATCCGACGACCAGGGATGGAATTATAGCTACTTATTGAGGTCGGTATCTGCAGCTGAGGATGCTCTTGCTCGACGGCCTTTAGAAACTGGATGGCACTAATCGCACCTTTGATATTTGGATTATCTACTACAGGCAGATAATCATTTAGTCCACCCTGCTGATAGTGTTTGGCAGTTAGGCCAAACGGGAGAGGAGTAGACTCATAGGCAGGACGCATCATTTGTTGGATGTACCAGTCAGTATTGAAATAGCTCAAGACGATAACGCGGACATCTCTTCGATAGCCTTCTACCTCTTGGACGTACCAGAGAGGGAAGGTATCATTATCACCACCAGTGAATAGGATTGCATTTGGCGCACATGAAGCCAGGTAGTTTTTGGCGGCATCTACAGAAAAATATCTTCCTGATCGATCATGATCGTCCCATGTTTGACTTGCCATCAAAACTGGAATGCTGAGTCCAAGGATCGTAGCAAGCACGGCAGCCATTTTCTTTTGCTTGGAAATACGCCTGATCACATCGTATAGCATGATGACTCCAAATCCAATCCATATCGTGAACATGTAAAAGGAGCCCGCATAGATGTAGTCCCTTTCTCTCGGTTCTATAGGAGGAGTATTCAGATAGAGTACAATTGCAATTCCTGTCATGAAAAAGAGCATTGCAATGGCCGAGAATAGTTTTGGATCTCGTTTGTATTGAATAAATATCCCAAAGATTCCGAGCAGCAGCGGTAGTCCAAAATAGATATTTCTCCCTCGATTTGCAGCCAGGGAGGATGGGATTTTATCGAAAGCCTCTGAAATTCCAACCCAGGAAGCTCCTTGAATGTCCGAGTCCCTCCCGACAAAATTCCATAGGAAATACCGCATGTATTGGTATCCTAGCTGATGTTTGAAGAGATAGTAAATGTTGTCACCGAAACTCGGTTTTTCTCCTGCCTTCAACCCTGTCACCTCTTGGTATTTCTGTACGTGGCTGGGTGAGTTGCTGTACATTCTTGGAAGAATGGTGGTATGTTTCGAGTCGAATACCTGCTCTACTTTGTAATCTTTCACTACATAATCATCCTCTCCACGCATGTAGACTTTTGAACCTTTCTTATTGTCTACCAACGTTGCAGTATAGTACTGACCTTTGAATAATGGACGGCTTCCATACTGCTCTCTCTTGAGATAAGAAACGAACGAGATAATGTCTTCTGGATTGTTTTCGTCAATTGGAGGGTTGTAACTACTCCTGATCGGTATCATCATGTATGAAGAGTATCCGATCATGATGAATGCAAAACTTAGTAAAGCTGTATTGAGGATGTATTTATTGTGTTTGACTGAGTAGTAGATGCCGTAAGCTAAACCGGCCAGAAATACGATTGCAAAGAAAATAACCCCCGATCCAAAGGGGAGTCCAAAACTGTTGACAAACAGAATTTCAATTTTTCCAGCAAGAGACGGAATTCCAGGTATGATTCCCTCTAGAATGAATATGACTACAAAGCCAGAAATGGCCATTGTTGCAATGATTCCATTTCTTGTGACTTTATCATAGTACTTGAAGTACACAATTAGCGCAAGAACAGGGATTGCTACTAGATTTAATAAGTGGACACCAATAGACAGTCCCATCATGTAGGCAATTAGAATTAACCATCGAGCACGATCCTGCTCTTCACTAAGGTTTTCCCATCGAAGGATTGCCCAAAGAACGAATCCCGTGAAAAATGCTGACATCGCATATACTTCAGCTTCAACCGCTGAGAACCAGAAGGAATCTGAGAAGGTGCAAGCAAGGGCTCCTGTAAGTCCGGCTCCCATAATCAAGATTATATCTGAAGTAGACTCTTCCCCTTTTTTAATCTTTAGGATCCTTTTTGCAAGGTGGGTAATTGACCAGAAAATGAAAAGTATGAAAAACGCACTGCTAAGAACACTGAGAATATTTACCCAATAGGCTATTTGTTCAAGATCTCCCCCCGCAAGCATAGAGAACATCCGTCCTGTAAGTAGGAAGAACGGTGCTCCGGGAGGGTGGGGAACTTGCAATCTCGCAGAACAAGCAATGAACTCTCCAGCATCCCAAAAACTAGCTGTAGGCTCCACTGTAAGCAGATATGTCACTAGCGCAACTAGAAAAGCAAACCAACCTGTGATGATGTTTATTCTCTGATATCCCATAGATTCCCAATGTAGAGGGCGAAAATAGCAATTAAACAACAATAAACGGCCTGAATTCTATTCTGGCTAAGATTTTAATAGGAAAGAACTCCCTGAGGCCTTGCCTCGGGGTTGCCTTTGAAACTGTCATCCCAAACTTGTTTTTGGGGTCTAAATAACGAATTTGGATTTTTGACCTTTAGGTCAAAATGAAACCAGCGAAATACACCGATGGCTTTGCCTCGGGGATAGTTGGTTTCAAGAAATTCTTTATTTGTTTCTAGTATACTGCTATGTAAAAGCCAAGCCAGAAGAGAAAAAATAGTACATAGGTGGTAAGGACGATGTAAACCGAAATCTTCCATTTTTTACCGCTTAAGAAATAGATGCCGATCATTAGGAGTGGCCAGTATATCACCTCGAAAATATTGAGTGATTTAAGTGGATAATGATACTGCGCCGCTACCGTGGTATAGTCTACCAGGTTGATCAAAGAAAAAGGATAGAACGCTACATAGTCTTGGTAATTGGGATCAGAGTAGAAGAGGGTGTAGTAGAGAATTTTGAAGATCTCTGGGAGGAAGAAGAAAACCTCAGTTAGCATGACCAATTTCCAGAGTCGATTAAAATGCAAACGATAGCCGAACATGAAACTACCAATCCAGAGCAAAAGAGTGGTCCATGTGAATTTCCAAGCCAGAAAAATGGGTACGCTCAAATATTGGATGCCATACAAAATATCAAATACCCAAATATCACCTCGCTCGTTAAGTACCTCGAAAGCTGCAATGGTATCAATAATGAAGATCCGTTTAACAAAAAGCAATGCCATGTAAACCAGGCACACGATTAGGAACATCCCGGCAAAATTGAAATCAAACCATTCTTCTAAAAATCGTTTTCTGTATTTGTCTAAGGTGCTGGTCATTTAGTTTTGAGCTCGAATGAAAGTTGACATCAAAAATATCACCCTCAGTTTGGTAATCCTAGCAATGAATTTTGCGGAGGCACAACCTCAGGATAGCCTGGACTACAACTTGTTGCAGAATCCGTACATTCAAATTGAGGCAACGGAGGCGATCAACTCGATGTATAATTTTGAATTCACAAAATCGAAGAACCATTTCAACTACCTGAAAAAGCAATACCCATGGCACCCTTTGCCGTACTTGCTCATCAGTTTGAACTATTGGTGGAGAATAGTCCCGAACTATGAAAATGAGGAATGGGACAATGAATTTCTCGCGTACATGGACACCACGCAAAGGCTGGCCAAGAGATTATACAAGGAATACAATGAAATCGAAGGAGCTTTCTTTTTAGCTGCGGCGTATGGTTTCGAAGGGAGGTTGTATTCAGAGCGTGGGTGGTATCGTAAAGCCGCTGTTGCGGGGAAAAACTCACTCAAGTACCTAAAGTACACCAGGGGTCATGAGGCGTACAGTCCGGAGATGCTCTTTGGTGATGCCTTGTTCAATTACTACTCTGAGTGGATTCGCGAGAACTACCCCTTGCTGAGACCGCTCATGTGGGTGTTTCCCGAAGGGGATAAGGAAAAGGGGATCGAACAATTGAAGGAGGTGGCACGGAATGCCTTCTATTCAAGGACTGAGGCTCAATACTATTTGATGCGATTGTTGGCGACCGAGGAAAACGATATTCGCGGAGCGATTCAGGTGGCCCAGTATTTAAATAAATCTTTTCCGAAGAATGCCTACTTCGACCGATACTACATGCGCTTGCTGTACCAAAGTGGGAGATACGGACAAGCAGAAAAAATTGCTCAGAAGATGCTGGTGAAAATAGACAGCGGGCAAGTTGGATATGAAGACAACTCGGGAAGGTACGCCACCTTTTACCTTGGCCATATCAACGAAATCAGAAGAAATTACGCACCAGCGAAAGAATACTACAAACTTAGCATGAAGTACGCTGAGCAAGTCGGAGCTGAGAAAAAAGGCTATTATTTTTACTCACTACTTCACTTAGGTAGAATTGCAGAAAAAGAAGCCCAGTTAGAACTGGCCCGATCCTATTTTAAGCAAGTAAAAAAGATTGCTGAACGTAAGCACGCCGCTAGAAAAGAGGCAATTAGGAGGCTGAAAAAGTTATGATCATTTCTATGCAAGCACACAATTGATGGATAGCAAATCAAATATTCTTATTCTCGGAGGAACTGGATCCGTGGGAAGAAGCCTTACTCGGCAACTCCTGTTGGGAAACCCCAAGCAAGACATTTTGATATATTCAAGGGATGAAATAAAACAGCTTGAGATGATTCAGGATTTTCCAGCTAAAGAGTATCCGAATCTTGATTTTATGATAGGGGACATCCGAGATGGGGACCGACTATTGGAAGCATGTGCGAAAAGGAACCTAGTGATAAATGCCGCAGCAATGAAGCATGTTGTAATGGCCGAAAAAAACGCTGAAGAATGTAATAAAACAAATGTTGGCGGTACTAAAAATCTTACTGACGCTTGTGGTAGGGCGGGAGTAACAAAGTGTCTACATATCTCTACAGATAAGGCGATTGAACCTCAGGGTGTTTATGGAAAATCGAAGAGAGAATCGGAAGACTTGATTCTTGAGGCCAATGGTAGATTTGAGTGTAGCTTTTCCGTGGTGCGATTTGGCAATATTCTTGGTTCCAGAGCTTCAGTATCGGAGATATTCAAGAAGATGGCCAAAACAGGATGTTTGACTTTGACGGATCCTAAAGCAACAAGATTTGGAGTGAAAATGAGTGACGCGATAGGATTTCTGATGACTAAAATTAAAGAAATGAAGGGAGGTGAAATCTTCACTCCGAAAATGAAAGCTTTTCATGTTATCGATTTGGCCAAAGTGATAGCACCTACTAGCAAGTTGGATGTTGTGGGATTAAGGCCAGGCGATAAACTCCATGAAGTAATACTGGATGACTCAGGCCAATACATCTATTCAAATGAAGCAGAGATAATGGATCAAAATGAAATTATATCTGCTCTTACTGTAGATGGTTCTGACGGCTAGGGCTGAAAAACATTCAACCACTTTTCTTTGTTGGCCTCTACGCTGTAGTACTTTTCTACGGTCTTTCTTCCTTCCTTGCCGATCCTTTTTCTTAGCTGCTCGTCTTCAATGAGTATTGATAGTTTTTCCACCCATTCCTCCGTTGAGGAGGCTAAAAAACCATTTTCGCCGTCTTGGATAATGTCGGAGTTTACGCCTACTGGAGACATGATCGTCGGTATTTCTAACGCCATGTATTGGAGGCCTTTCATGGCACATTTCCCTCTGGACCATTCGTCATCTGGCAAGGGCATGAGTCCGATGTCTAATTCTGATAGGTCTTGAGCCTCAGTTTCTGATTTCCACTCTACTCCTCGAATATCAAGGCCTTCATTCACATAGGAAGGGTCACCAATAAGTTTAAAGTAAATCTCCGTACCATACTTCTGGCTGATTTCTTTTAGCGCTGGAAGTGCAATTTCAAAATGCTTGATTGTTGAAAAACTTCCAGTCCAGCCGATGCAGATCTTTTCCTTCGATTTTTTTACTATTTCATACTTTGAAAAATCTATGGTACTTGGGATGATCTGGACGTCTGAATTGAATTGTCTGGCGTAATCGGCGAGGTGTTCGTTGCCAGCAATCACCCTGCCTGCTAATGAAATTAGTTTGGAGGTTTTACTTGGAGTTTTTAAGCGATTGAAGAATCCTTGATTGGGATTTTTGTCCATTAACCAGATAGCATCATCAAAGTCGTAGATAAGTTTGGCCCCTGATTTTTTTAGCCATTTTTCAATAAAAGTTCCAAAGAAGAATGCGTCCCGATAAACATATACTACATCAAACTCTTCAACTCGCCTCAAATCCTGAAAACGTTTAAGAAGTGCCTTTAGTCCAATTATAACTTTTGAAACAGTGTCCCCACTACCGTAAAATATTCGATCAGCCTCAACATCTAGTAAAGGAGAGAAAGTGCATTGAATACCTTTCTTTTCTAGATATGGAACATACTGCTCATGTCTATAGCGCTGTCCTGGTGACCTATTTTTTCTATGAAGAGTTAAGAATAGAATTTTTATCATCCGTTTTTTAAGCCAACAGACTCTTTAGTTATTACCATTTTTAGTCAAACGCTCCGACGTATCCTTGAACATCCAGTAAAAAATTTCGAGCAGGGACAATATGTACCGTGCCATTCTCAAGTTTTTCTTCACCTTCCTCATACATTGTTACCAAGAATGATGCTTTTTGATCGGTAAATCTCATTGCTTCGTTTAATCCATCAAATTCCCTTTTCTTGGTATCAAAGTCGTCAAGATCATAGCACACGTTCACGAGAAATTTATCTTCTATAAAAAAATCAACTTCCTGCTCCAGAAGTAAATATTTTGGTTCAAAGGCATTCCTCCTCAACCCCATATATACCATATTCTCTAACACACGTCCCTCATCCCGTCTACCTGTCATTGCATACTTAAACCCTTGATCTACACCATATAGTTTTATAGGATTGATTGCTTCCTGACGTATTGAGGTGCTCCACCGCGTAGCTCGGTATAGTATAAACGCTTCTTCCAGATAGGATAGATATTCATAGATCGTATTTTTACTCACTTTATATCCCTGAGATTTCAAATCATTGAATGTCTTATTTACACTTAAAGGGTTTGCCAGATTTGTCAATGAATACTTCATAAGGTATTTGAGCAATTGAGGGTTTCTCACACCATACCGCTCAGTCAAATCGCGATACAGCATCAAGTTTATGTATTCATTGATTGTGGGTAGATGTAGTCTTTCTGGCAAATAGATAAGCTCGGGGAAGCCCCCTTGCCAGAAATATTTTTCAAAATTGTTTTGCAAAAATGATTTTCCACTCGAAGAATTTGGATTGAAAGACAGTTGATTAAAACTTAAATACTCTCCAAATGAGAGAGGAAATATTTCGAATGATAAGGTACGCCCTCTAAGTGTCGTTGCTATCTCTCGGCTCAAAAGCTTGGAGGATGAACCTGTAAGATATATCCTGCAATTTTCCTGATCCATGAGCCTCCGCACAAATTTTTCCCAGTATGGTATCTCCTGCACTTCATCAAAAAAGAAGTAGACTTTTTGTGTTTTGTTTTCTGGAAATATGGAATAGTACGTTTGCAGAAGCGTATCCATATCTTCTAGCTGAGGGGGAAAGAACCGGTCGTCTTCAAAATTGATATACAAAAGGCGATCGGAAGGGATGGTTTTTCTGAGTTTCTTTATCAGTTGTAAGCACACAGACGTCTTGCCTGCACGTCTTGGGCCTAGCAAAGAGATGATTTTCGGAACATCTTCTGGTATTGAGATGGCTCTATCCATGATGTTGTCTACATTTCTGGAAACAGCATCATGTATTACCTCGCGTGCTATGTGTGATTTCAAAGACATAATTTTATCCCTCTGCAAAATACAATATATATGTAATAATGTCCCTATTAAAAGGGACATTATTATAATATTTTAACTCCCCCAATGGGGATTAAATGGTTCATTTACCTCATCGATTCCCTGGAGATGGGATATTATCTTTACTTTTCCTGCAAAACCTAACAATTTTAAAACGAGGGTAAGCTCTAGATGAAAGTTCCATTTGTTGATCTTAAGGCTCAATACGATTCCATAAAATCAGAGATTGATGGCGCTATTGCACGTGTGATCTCTGAAACTTCTTTTGTGGGTGGAAGGTTCGTGACCGAGTTTGAAGCTCAGTACTCAGAGCTTTACGGGATCAAGCATTGTATTGGCGTGGGAAATGGTACTGATGCTATATACATAGCTTTAAAAGCTCTAGGAATAGGCCCTGGCGATGAAGTCATTACGGTGGCAAACAGTTGGATATCCACCTCTGAAACGATCACTCAAGCTGGGGCAGTACCAGTGTTTGTTGATATTGAACCGAACTACTACTCCATCGACGTTGAAAAAATTGAGGAGAAGATTACTAGTCGGACTAAAGCTATTATTCCAGTCCATTTGTATGGACATCCGGCAGACATGGACCCAATTGTAGCCTTATGCAAAAAATACAATCTGAAATTGATTGAAGATTGTGCGCAGGCTCACCTTTGTGAGTATAAGGAAAAAAAGGTCGGACTTTTTGGCGATGTTGCAACGTTCAGTTTCTATCCTGGGAAAAATTTAGGAGCCTACGGAGATGCTGGTTGCATCATTACTGATGATGATGAACTATCAAAGAAATGCAGAATGTTCGCGAATCATGGAATGCTAGCAAAGCATGACCATCAAATGGAAGGAATAAATAGTCGTCTGGATGGAATGCAGGCAGCAATATTGAGTGCCAAGCTCCCGTACCTGGAAAAATGGACGGAAGCACGTAGAAACATCGCGGGGATTTATCGGGAAATGTTGAATCCAATTGAGTCTCTGGAATTACCAAAAGAAGCGAACCATGCAAAGCATGTGTACCATCTTTTTGTGGTTCGTGTAAAAAATAGAGATGAGGTAAAGAAGCATCTGGAAAGCCAGGGGATTGATACTTCGATACACTATCCAACACCTTTGCCACTGTCACCAGCGTACAATCACTTGAACTATACTGAAAAACACATTCCCGTTGCTGCTTCTTATTCCAAGGAAATTCTTTCTTTGCCCATGTATCCAGAACTTGAGTTGAAATCACAAAACTTGGTTAAAGATCAATTGGAGAAATTTCGCAATGTCGTTTAGTTAAGAGTTTCCGTCACTGCGAGTTTGCGAAGCAGTCTCATAAAAGAATAGGTAATGAGTGGTGAACAAGATCGCTTCACTCCGGCGAAGTCGTACTTCTTAATTAAATAAAATGCATTGAGAAATTTAATTAAATGCAGAAATTAGAATATCAATTCATATATCTAGCATACCATTTTTGAAAAATGTACAATGCCCATATGGAACCATGTACGTCACCAGGGTTCTTCGACATCAACGTGTGACGTAATTGCATAACGTTTTCAGTATCAAAAACACCTTGCTCTTCGAGGTGCTGACGATTGAACAGTGTTAAATCAAGATCAGACAATAATTCATTTCTCATCCATTGAAGAAGGGGAACCTCAAATCCCTTCTTTGGCCGATTGTAAAGTTCTTCTGGCAAAATGGTTCTAAAAGCATCCTGAACAATTCGCTTCCTCATCGAACCTTTGATTTTGAAATTGACAGGCAATGATCTTGCAAATTGAACGACATCTTTGTCCAGAAATGGTACCCGAACTTCGAGACTGTTTGCCATGGACATTAAGTCAACCTTAGTCAACATATCCCCCGATAGGACAATCTGCAAGTCGGCGTCCAGGTAATCGCTTAGATTGGGATTTGATTTAAGATATTTCTTCTTGAATTTGTCCAAGGAGCTCTTGTCAATCTGTTTTCTCAAAAGGCAGCCTGGATCATCCGTCAATGATGCCAGCATCCAATACCGCTCACTTGGACTCTTTTTGATCATACTCCCGTAGCGATCCAACCTCCTGAACGTATTTGTCCATTTTCCTGACCGAGATTGTGGAAAATGAGAAATAATAGGATTCAAACTTCTTAGGAGATGATTTGAAATTGAGGGCTTAAGTGAACGCTCCAATGCTAAATGTTTATAATACCCTCCGAAAAGCTCATCCGCGCCATCACCAGATAATGCGACTTTTACATGTTTGCTGACATGCTTGGATAAAATGTAGGTGGGAATGGCAGAGGAATCTGCAAATGGTTCATCAATATACTCTAAGACCGAATCAAGATCAGCCAGCAGGTCATCATTTGTTAGGGAGAAAACGTGATGATTTGTGTTGAATTTCTTTGCCACCAATTCGGCGTAGGCGGTCTCGTCGAAGAAGGAATGATCCCGATAGCCCACGGAGAAAGTGTCGAGATTCGGGTGATGTCTTGTTGCCAAAGCCACCACAGCTGATGAATCGGTTCCTCCGCTCAGGAAGGCTCCAAGAGGAACGTCTGTCATTAGCCTGCTCTGTACAGACTTGTCCATTAAATCAATAAGTCCCGATTGAGCCGACGTATAGTCCGTCTGAATTCCATCTGATTTTTCTAATTCCCAAAAAGCTTTGATGGTTAGTTCCTTCCCCTTGGCAAGAATGAAATGCCCTGGTTCAAGTTTCTGAACACCCCGAAGCATACTCAGGTTGCCAGGTAAATAGTTCAGCTTGAGATACCAATGGAGAGCCTCCAAGTTGAGTTTTCTTGGAATTGGAAATTCCAGAAGAGCTTTCATCTCAGAACCGAAAATGAGTTGATTTTCATCCTGATAAAAGTGAAGTGGCTTGATACCCATTCGATCCCTTGCTAACAAAAGCTGATCCTCCTGCTGATCGTAGAATGCCAGTGCAAAAAAGCCATTCAATTTCTCAAGCGCATCTGATCCATATTTAATGAGTAAATGAAGCAGCACTTCTGTATCGGATGTTGACTTCAATGTTATCCCCGATAGCTCTTTTTGCAGATCTAGATAATTGTAGATTTCGCCATTGAAAACAAGCGTGTAGCGGTCCGAAGGATCGGACATTGGTTGATTTCCTAATGCGGACGTGTCAATGATTGAGAGACGTGTGTGGCCAAGGCTGACCTTTTCAGTAGCATAGATGCCACCACTGTCTGGTCCCCGTAAACACAATGAGTCTATGGACTTTTCCAGAAATTTTGTGTAGGATTGAGGGTCGGATGCAAAAAAAATATATCCAGTGATTCCACACATTGTTTGCTATAGTCTTTATTTGGAGGCTTATTTGTTTATTTGCCTTATTACACCGCTAAGATATTGGTAAAGAACGGATGATGGGATCAAATACTTGTTGGAGAAGTTTTTTAAGTAGAGGAGTACTAGATGACTTGATTTTTTATTCATGGATTTAAGAGACTTTATACTTACACCTATCTTCCTAATCGCTCTTACTTTTTTAGCTTTTTATGTAAGACCATACGTTTCGAATTCTAAAACCAAGCCGTACTTTATCCCAGGCCTCTTAATTAAGTTTTTTGGTGGAATCGTTCTTGGCCTGGTGTATCAGTACTTTTATGGTACTGGTGATACTTTTTCTTTTCATACGCACGGGAGTCGGTGGATTTGGAATGCATTTATGGATAACCCGATAGATGGGTTTCGATTGATTTTCTTTTCTACAAGGGAGGAGGTAATTGACCTGACCAGCTATACTCAGCATATATGGTACTTCAGAGATCTAGGATCATTCAATGTTTGCCGTTTCGCTGGATTTTTTGATATTTTCACTTTTTCAACCTACTCCTCCACTAGTCTGTTCTTTTCTATTTGGAGCTTTAGTGGATGGTGGATGCTTTTTACAATTCTTGTGGAAAGGTACAATTGGGTTAAGACAAGGAATATTGCAATTGCAATATTTTTTATTCCATCTGTTGTTATTTGGGGATCTGGTATTCTTAAAGATACCTTGACTATCGGAGCTCTTGGTTGGATGATTTGGTCATCGCTGGTTATCATCGAGAAAGGCCAAATTCGATTTGTTCCAATACTTATGTTTTTGATTGGAGGGTTTGTTCTTTATTCGATTAAGATTTACATCCTTATTAGTTTTATTCCTTTTGTCGCCTTATGGCTGTATATAAAAAATATAAGACGAATTAAACACACTATTACCAGAGTTATTCTTAGTCCCATTGTGGGAGTCATAATGAGTCTTGCCACTTTCAGCGCAATAGATTCTGCATCTAAATCCAATGATAGATATTCAATTGAGAATATTGCACAGACTGCGAAGATTACCGCGTATGATCTAAGGTATGGCTGGGGTGCCCGAGATGGAGAAAATTCTGGTTATACATTAGGAGACTTGGATGGTACGTGGCAAAGCCTCATCAATCTATTGCCATCAGCCGTCAACGTGGCGTTGTTCAGACCATATCTGTGGGAAGTAAGGAATCCCTTAATGATTCTGGCCGCTCTTGAAAGCCTAGTTTTTTTATTTTTTACGCTAAAACTGATTCTTCAGCGAAAATTTTTTCGCTTTCTTGCAAAGGATGCTTTTCTATTGTGTGCAATTATTTTCGTTCTGACTTTTTCATTTGCTGTTGGTGTCAGTACTTTTAATTTTGGAACACTGGTAAGATACAAAATCCCCGCTCTTCCACTCTTTGGCCTTTTACTAGCTATTGGCAATTCTACAGATCTAAAAAAAAAACGTTAAATGGGTGAAATTTTTTTTGATACAGATACTCATAAATCATGCTTGATTTGTAACGGAAAGAATCTACGTGAATTAAAGAACTATAAGAAACACAATTTGGTAAAATGTGATCACTGCAGTTTTATCTTTGCTAGTGACATACCAACAGAGGAGACTCTGGCCAACTACTATTCTAAGTATTCATATGAGTCTGCTCAATTTTTGTCACCTTCGACTATCCAGAGCTACAATGAGCTGCTGGATGAATTTGAGAAATACAGAAAAACGAACAGAATCTTAGACGTAGGGTGCGGTGCTGGGTTTTTTCTTGAACAATCAAAGAAGAGAGGTTGGGAAGTACATGGCACAGAGTATTCGGATTCCGCAATTCAACTTTGTAAGAGAAATAAAATAGATGTTAAAGAAGGCCAACTGAACCCAGAAAATTATGATAGAATAGAGTTCGATGTAGTAACCTCATTTGAGGTTATAGAACATATCAATAACCCGATTGAGGAGACGGGAAACATTTTTGGTATTCTAAGAAAAGGGGGGCTATTCTATTGTACCACACCGAACTTCAATTCCATCGAGAGACAATGCTTAAAGGATAAATACAATATAATTAGCTACCCAGAGCATTTGTCTTACTACACGCCAAAGTCTTTAGGCTTTCTTTTGACACAACAAGGTTTTGAAAAAGAAAAAATATTGACAACTGGTATAAGCATTACAAGAATCCGAACAAGTTTGGGAACATCTAATCAACCTATGATATCTACCGATTCTGATGATGAAAAGATCAGGAGGGCAATTGCCAGTTATCCACCAATGAAATTGATGAAGCTATTGGTAAACAAGGTTCTTACTGTTTTTGGGGTTGGAATGTCACTCAAAGTGTTTTTTGAAAAAAAATGAAATATCTTCAACTGTTATTGATTTCTATTTTGATTATTTGATTCGGATGATAGTAAGATCTCAATTCCTCTATCGATAGTCACCAAATCCTTTCCTAGGAGTTTTCTCATGTTAGAAATATCAGGCATTCTTCTGGTCATGTCTCCTTCAGCTAAAGGTGGAAGATTGATAATCTTTGATTTAGAGTTTAGTTTTGTAACTATTTTCTCAGCGAGCTCTCTGATACTTAAAATTTCGTCGCTTCCAACATTTATAACTTCATTTACGAATAGTTCTTTTTCCAAAGAATTGATAGTTGCCTCAATGTTGTCTTCAATAAAACAGAAAGTCCTAGTCTGACTTCCGTCACCGTAGATGGTTATATCATTATTTGCCTTCGCAAGAGCAATGAATTTCGACATTACAAAGTCTTTGCTCTGTTTTGGTCCGTAGGTATTAAAAAATCTAAAAATCGTATAGTTGAGATTAAATTCTTGGTAAAAAGACCTACAGTATGATTCACCGACATTCTTGACTACTGCATATGGAAGCCTGGAATTTAGAGGCGTTGTAATTTCATTTTGAGGCAATTCGACAGGTTCACCATACACTTCTGAGGAAGATGAAAAAAAGACTCTTTTAACATCTGTGTTTTTTGCCAGGCCAAAAATATTTTTAAACCCATCTATATCTCTGAGTACTAATAGGGGATTGTCAAGAGTTCTCTTTACTCCTACAAGAGCTGCGTAATGAAATACATAATCAAAACCATAATGCATCATCACTGGAGCTATGTCTTCGTAATTATTCACATCACACTTAATGAACTTGAAGTTCTCAGCCCTTGGTAGATTGGAAGAATTCCCTGTTATAAAATTATCCACTGCAACTACGTAGTAGTTGCTACTGGCAATCAATCCCCCAGCCAGGGAGCTAGGTATAAATCCAGCACCTCCTGTAATTAAAATTTTAATCATTGTATTTTAGATTTTGTTGCCATAACCAGGCGGATGATACGATGTCCTCAATTCTTCGGGCTGCCTTCCATGCTAATTTCAAATTAGCTTTTTCACAATCGGAGAATATTGCTTCCACGTCTCCGACCCTAGGTTTTCCAATTTGGTAATTTAGTTGAATTCCAGTTTTTTCTTCAAATGCGTTAATAGCCTCCAAAACCGTAACTCCTTCTCCGCTTCCTAAGTTGAAGACATCATATTGTAGATCATTTTTGGAAGCATATTCTAAGGCTTTGATATGTGCAGAGGCTATGTCCATAACATGAACATAATCACGCACGCAAGAACCATCTCTGGTATTTAGGTTTCCGCCAAAAACAGTGAATTTACTATTATTTTGAGCGCTCATTGTCAGGACTGGCACTAGAGTCGAGGGCTTATTTATTGGGAGCTCTCCTAGTTCTCCTGAAGGATGGGCTCCAGCTGGGTTAAAGTACCGGAGAGAAATAGTTTTTAGATCACAAATTTTGGAAAAATTCTCTGTGATGTCCTCTCCGATTTGCTTAGTATGGCCATATGGTGACTCAGCTTTTTCGAGCTTTGATTCTTCATTTACAGGGAATACATCAACATTTCCATAAACGGAACATGACGAAGAAAAAATAAATGATTCTACCTTGTTAATTTGGCAAGCTCGTAAAACATTCAAAAGAGACTGAATATTGTTATTGTAATAAAGTAGTGGGTCGACAACGGACTCCGGTACTGATTTCAGTGCTGCAAAATGTATAACACCTTTTATATCGGGTATATTTGCAAATATTCTTTGTACTTCATCCTTATTACGCAGATCAATGTTATGATTGATTATTTCGTTCCCTGTAAGTTTTTCAATTCTTTTCAGTGTCGAATCAGAGGAATTGACAAAATTATCAATTGAGATAACTTCAAAATCAGTCTTGTCCAGTAGTTCAACGATAGTGTGAGACCCAATATATCCGCATCCACCTGTGACAATAACGGTTCCACTATTTTTCACCATAAATCTCCTTGTATATTCTGGAGGCAATATTAAAACTTCGATACTTATTAGCAGTATCTGTTATCCTTAATTTGAGCGATGCATCACGATCATTTTTGAGTAGAGTGTCAATTTTTGAAATTGCATTGATATATGACTCAAAATCATTTGGCTCAAATGTTGATCCAATGTTATTCTCCAAAATGATCTCAGAATCGTCAGAAATATTTTTAGTGGTTATCACGGGAAGACCAAGAGCCCAGTATTCTCCATTCTTAATTGGTGTGCAGTATCTTTTAGTAGGAATTGGCTTCACAGGCGTCAAAGCAAAGTCAGCAAGACCCATGTAGTGGGGGATTTGCTTGTGAGGTACAAAATCAGTTGTTAGTTGTTTTTTCGGGAAACCAGATTTGGCGCAATAAGAATCGATGTTTTGTGAACTTTCGTTTGTGAGAAGGAGGAAGTGAAATCTTTCCCCCCAGTGATCCGCAGCAACTTTCATTAAGTCAAATATTTCTTGATCAAGGTATATTCCTCCAAACTTACCAGCATACACGCAGACTACTTTGTCGATCAAGTTTAGCTTCTTAAGTAGCTCTTGATTTTTTGCTTTGCTGACATTAAAACTATCAAAATTTACACAAGCTGGTTTAACATAAAAATTCTCCTTTGATTGGCCATACTTTAACCTCATGTACTCTTCCATTCCACTTGTAGCAGAAATAATTGATTTAGCTTTTTTAGTTTGAAGTCTTTCGAGGAGAAAGAGTGCACGAAATGGAAAGGAACCAGGTGACCAGATTCCACATTCGATCATGGCCTCAGCATGTGGCTCATAACTGTCAAGTATTAGCCGTTTCCCACTTAGAGATGATAGTAGATATCCAATGGCTCCTCCAGGCGTACACCAACAATGGATATAGGATATATTTTCTCTAACAATGAGATACCAGAGCCTTGCCATTGCTAGCGAAAGAATTGCCGCTGCCTTCAGTCCAAATTGATGGTAATCAGAGCTTAGAACGTGTATGTTGTCGTCCTCCAGTCTTTTTTTTTCTGCTGTCGTTTCTTCATTCGAAACTCCTTTCTCAAGTGTAAAAAGGAAGATTTTTGATTCTGGAGGAAGCTCTTTTTTTATGAGCTTTACATAAGGTAGAGTATACGTCTGAATAAGAGCCTCATTGAAACTCCAATATGTTATTATAAGAACGTTTTTTTTAGTCACTTAAGTGGGATTCAGAAGGTAGCGTTCTTTTGTATTTTAGCTGCAACGTGTAGCAAAAATGATTATTTATTTCTCACTTTGAAAACGAAGTTGATATGTTTAAAGATTTTGCAAGATGCTTAGACAGTTGGTTAAGGCCACATATGGTTTTATACCGTTGAAGAAGCAATTTTTTATCTTTTGAAGAAAGTTCATACCCCAGGCTCTAACCTCTAGCTTGACTGCATTATCGAATCTCGAATTTATTTTGGCAAACCTTTTGAAAAAATTAAATTAATATGAGTATCAAAACAGTAAACTGTTATTTCGGACATCATAAATGTGCTTCTACTTGGATCATAAAATTGGTTTATGATATATGCGCTTTAACTGGACAAAGAGTTTTCGAAAAACAAAGCATCCTGATACCTTCACTTAGGGAGACAATAACTTCGAGAAATACTGATTTTTATGTATGTCAAACAAGCGTATACGAGAAAATTTGTACTATCAAGAATTATCGAGGTTTCCATGTAATTCGTGATCCAAGGGACATAATAACATCGGGTTATTTCTCTCATCTGTACTCTCATAAAACAGATGGTTGGAATTCCCTATATCAACATAGACAGCAACTTAAAAAAGTTAGCAAAGACGAAGGAATTTTAAAGGAGATCGAATTTTCTAGTTACTTCATTGATCATATCATGGATTGGAATTATAACGATCCTGATATTTTAGAAATCAAAATGGAAGACTTAATAGTAAATACTAAAGTCGAACTAATTAGAATACTCAACCATTTAAACCTATTTGATGAAAATCAACCATATGGTTTGCTTGAATATAAAATAATTGAATTAATCAATAGACTTCTGAGGAAAACTGTTCACAAGAACATGCCTGTAAAGTTGAATTCAAAAATTGTCTCGTCAATCGTTGAAAAGAATACTTTTGAAAAAATGACAGGAGGACGCAAAGTCTCTAAAGAAAATGTAAAATCACATTATCGAAAGGGAATCTCTGGTGATTGGAAAAATCACTTCAAAGAAATCCACTTAAATTTTTTTGAAAATACGTATCCTGGTCTTATTGAAAAACTGGGGTATGAAATTGGACAAACGCCAAATTAGGATGTGTAACGTGCCTATAATTCGATACTGACCTCTTACCTAAAAACCGCACACGTATAATTAGAGGAATCGGCTTTTAAAATCGTAACATTGCAAAGTTTGAAATAGAATTACTGACATCCGAGTAAATATATGATTGAATAATTTGATCTAAGAAAAATGCAATTGGTGGGGATTAATCCCCACCAATTTGATGATGTTTAAAGTGACAAAACTTGAACAGCATCATGGCT
>Ga0316189_10000255_pt1 | contig 51712 bp, 45 predicted proteins | sample LowCovwburrow_MG_FD_204930 | JGI IMG/M metagenome (GOLD analysis project Ga0316189, IMG submission 204930) | Coastal sediment microbial communities from Maine, United States - Lowes Cove worm burrow | ecosystem: Environmental > Aquatic > Marine > Coastal > Sediment | place: USA: Maine... | reverse complement strand
GATTCCTCGTTGCGTCTACCAGCAGACAGCAGGCCGCGGAATGACGGGTTTTGGTTTTTGTTAAAGAGAAATGAACAATTCACCGTCATTGCGAGGGAGGCACGACCGTGGCAATCTCAATCAAATGGACTCAAAATGGTAAAGATTCTTCCTTCGTCAGAATGACAAGGATGGAGAGGCTCGGTGGTGGGTTGTTTGGGATTCCTCGCTGCGCTTCGGAATGACGGGTTTTGATTTGTTGTTTTGCCTAAGTTGATCGAAGCAAATCCCCAAGCAATCTAGACCGGATGGAAGCGGCACGAAGTAAGCCCACCTTCATTGCATTTCGGTGGGCAAGGCGGATCAAGGCAAATCTCCTAATAACTAGAGACGGGATAGAGGCGAGTATCCTTTTTGGCTTTGGTTGGGTGCTGGAAAAAAGATACTGCCGATAGCGCGGATATCAGTAGATGTGGAATGCTGGTTGTTCTCTCTGCCTTCGATGAATCTTCGGCAGACAAGTCCTGAAAACATCCCCCTGCCAACACACTTTCAACACGCCCCCTCGCCTTCGCATAGCTTCGGCGAAGCAAGGCCTTCAAAGGGGGAATAGATCCTCAAAATAAATTCAGTATTATTTATCCACAACCATTTACAAGATCGGGTAACGCCTGTAGTTTTGGCAATCGAAATTTTATGATTTTATGACGCACGAAGAAAAGATTGCGAAGGAGCTGGGAGTTGGCTCGCATCAGGTTGCCGCGACGGTGAATTTGCTGGATGAAGGGGCGACGGTTCCGTTTATTTCGAGGTATCGAAAGGAGGTGACGGGGAGTCTGGATGATGTGCAGGTGACGGCTGTGCGGGATCGGATTGATCAGCTTCGGGATTTGGATTCGCGCCGGGAGGCGATTTTAAAGTCGATCAGTGAGCAGGAAAAACTGACGCCTGAGCTGGAGAAGAAAATTAGTGCGGCGGAGACGATGACGGCTTTGGAGGATTTGTATTTGCCATACAAGCCGAAGCGGAAAACCAGGGCGAGCATGGCACGGGAGAAGGGATTGGAGCCGTTGGCGGTGTTGATTTTGGAGCAATCGAATGTGGATGTGGACGGTGAGGCGTTGAAGTATATTGACAAGGAGAAGGGCGTGAAATCTGCGGAAGAGGTGCTGCAAGGAGCCCGGGATATTATTGCGGAGACAATCAATGAGGATGCGCAGATTCGTCAGCGGATTCGGGATTTGTTTATGCGGAAGGGGCTGGTCTCTTCGAAGGTGTTGAAAAGCAAGGAGGCGGAAGCGGCGAAATTTAAGGATTATTTTGAGTGGAGTGAGCCGTTGGACAAGGTGCCTTCGCACCGGTTGTTGGCGATTCGTCGGGGAGAGAAGGAAGGTTTTCTGAGCATGGATATTTCGCCAGAGGAAGAGGCGGCGATCGAGCAGATCGAGCGGCAATTTGTGAAGGGTCGGAATCAGGCGGGTGAGCAGGTGCAGATCGCTATCAAGGATTGCTATAAGCGGTTGATGAAGGTGAGCATTGAAACGGAGGTTCGGGTGGCGAGCAAGAAGAAGGCGGATGAGGAAGCGATTCGGGTGTTTGCTGAGAATTTGAAGCAGTTGCTGATGTCTGCTCCCTTGGGACAAAAAGCGGTGATGGCTGTTGATCCGGGGTTCCGAACGGGCTGCAAGGTGGTGTGTCTGGACAAGCAGGGGAAATTGCTTGAGTTTGTAGCGATCTACCCGAATGAACCGCAGAAGGATGTGGTTCGCGGTGGTGAGACTATTAAACATTTGGTTGAGAAACATAAAATCGAAGCGATTGCGATCGGAAATGGAACTGCGGGACGGGAGACGGAGCAGTTCGTGAAAAAACTTGGATTGCCAGCGTCGGTGGTCGTTGCGGTTGTGAATGAAAGTGGGGCGTCGATTTACTCGGCTTCTGAGGTTGCTCGTGATGAGTTTCCGAACGAGGACGTGACGGTTCGTGGTGCGGTATCGATCGGTCGTCGGATGATGGATCCTTTGGCGGAGTTAGTGAAGATTGATGCGAAGTCGATCGGGGTTGGTCAGTATCAACACGACGTGGATCAGACGGCGTTGAAGCAAACATTGGATGACGTGGTGATGGGTTGCGTGAATAACGTGGGTGTGGAATTGAACACGGCTAGCAAGCAGCTGCTTACCTACGCATCAGGGCTTGGGCCGCAAATCGCAGAGAATATTGTGAACCACCGAAATGAGAACGGGCCGTTCAAGTCGCGCGCGGCATTGAAAAAGGTTGCTCGTTTGGGTGACAAAGCGTTCGAGCAGGCAGCTGGATTCCTACGAATCGGCAATGCAGCGAATCCTTTGGACATGAGTGGTGTGCATCCGGAACGTTACAACACGGTTGAGCGGATGGCGAAGGATGCGGGTTGTTCTGTAAAGGACCTGATGAGTAGCGGAGAACTTCGTAAGAAAGTGAACTTGAATAACTACGTGGGTGGTGATCTTGGTCTCCCGACGTTGAAAGACATTATGGATGAGCTGGCTCGTCCCGGGCGTGATCCTCGTGAGCAGTTCGAAGCGATTGCATTCGCGGAGGGTGTGAACGAGATGAAGGACTTGAAGCTGGGCATGTCATTGCCAGGTGTGGTGACGAACATTACCAAATTCGGTGCTTTCGTAGATGTGGGTGTTCATCAGGATGGACTGGTGCATGTGAGTCATTTGTCGAATTCGTTTGTTTCGGACCCTGCTACGGTTGTGAAGCTTGGTCAGAAGGTGCAGGTGAAAGTGTTGGAGGTGGATGTGGCGAGGAAGCGGATTTCGTTGAGTATGAAGACGGAGGTGGCACCGGTGAGACAAAAGTCAAAAGTGGAAAGTAAAAAGTCAGAAAGCGGTAAGGGGCAAGCTTCAAGTTACAAGGGGGCTAAGCCTCAAGGAGCAAGCTATAAAGGAAGTAGTGATAGCAAGGGGACTCCTCGACAGGCTCGGAGTGACGGCGGCAAGGGACAAGCGACAAGCAATAAGTCGCAAGCTTCAAGCTACAAGAGGGCTAATGGTGAGGGGCACGGAAAGCCAAACGCTAATAGCCAAAAGCCAAAGCCAACACCTGATGGAGATTTGCAGGCGAAGTTGGAGGCGCTGAAGGGGAAGTTTAAATGATTTGAAGATTAATTGGATTGAAGATTGATTCGATTGGAGATTGGTGGATAATTTTTTGTGACAAAGCAGAGGCATTTTGATACAAAACTTCTTAAAGAGCACTATTGGAGAGTTTCACTCCCGCTCTTCAAACGGAACAACCACTCCCTTCTCAACATAGTCCTTCAATCCTTTCAGTAATATCGCCCAACACCAGGAAGATCGTCGATAGTGATGGTTACGCTCCGGCCAGCCGACATGCCAGAATTGAAGGCTCACTCCGCCCTCGACTTCTTCGAGATCAAAGCCAAAGGATGTGGGTGTCCAGTCCTCGTCGGCATTGGTCATCTTCACATGGAATGCCTGATTGGATTCCGATTTTATCACTTCGCCATTCCAATCATATTCGGGAGTGAAATAGAAATTGTATTTAGTACCAACTTCCGGCGTACCACTACTTTTTAGTGGCCACCAGTTGTTGAGATGTTCGGGAATGGTAATGGCATCAAAAACCTTGTCTGCTGTCGAGTTCTTAATGAACAGATCGTGATGTATGTCAAAGTTGATTCCCATAGTAGTATTCAATTTATTCCATCCACCTTCAAGACAGGTCGGACTTCAATTTTCCAATCGCCATCTTCAAACCTTGGGTCGGACTTGGCAATGTCAATTGCTTCATCTAGATCTCCAGCTAGAAGGTGGTAGTATCCCAGGATTCCTTCTTCCGACGCATTGTAGTTCTCATTAACGAAATTGCCATCGTTACATGAAATTGTAGCTCCAGTGGCTTCCAATGGCTGGGCTGACTTCATTTTCCCCTGCTCAGCCAGTCCGCCAATAAAATTGCCGACCTTCTCAATGTGGGCTTTTTGTTGTTCAGCAGGCAAATGTGCCACAGGGTTCCCTTTGGCTATTATAAAAAGCATGTATTCATTCATTGTATTTTAATTAAAGTTTTTGTTTGTTTTAGATTAATGGGAAACGTTCGTTAAGCTTTGGAATCCAAGTGTTTTTCCAAATTGTCCAACGCTGAGTCCCAATAGCCCTCATAGAAATTCAACCACTTACCAACGGCCTTTAACGGTGTAGTGTCGGCTTGACAAAAACGCTCCCGACCATGGGTGTTGATTTGGATCAGTCCAGCTTCCTCCAAGGTCTTGATGTGCTTCGTCACGCCTTGACGACTGATGTCAAATTGCTCGGAAATCTGAGTAATCGGCAATGCCACGCTGGCCACTACAAGCGCGTGAAAAATTTCACGTCTTGTGGGATCAGCGATCGCTTTGAAAATGCTATTGATGTTAGGCTGCATGATACTCTTTTACTAAATGCTTATCCAGCTCAGAAACACAATTGTCCCATCCGCCATTGAAACTTTCAAACATTTTGATTGCGCTGTCGTCTGGATACTGGGATATTCCTGAATGCTCGATGGTCAGTTTGGTTTGATCCCCTACTTGTTCAAGCACCCATTTCACAAGTGTCTCCACATTGGTGTTTTCGACCTCCCATGTGTAAACCAAGGTATATGGCGTGGCCTCTTTCACGACTCCGCTAATGAGTGGGCAAACCTCATCTCCAAGTGCCCTGAACTCATATTTGTAACCAACTTCTGGCTTGAAATCAGCTTTGACAAACCAACTGGATATTTCTTCACCTACTGAGATTGCTTTCCAGACTTTGTCTATGGAATGAGCAAATACTTTTTCTTTTGTGATCGAATCTTTCATTAGTGTTTACTTATTTACGCAACTATTTGGTTGCTAATTTAGGTACAAATCTCATATACGCAACTTTTTAGTTGCATTTTATTTTTTGGAAAAGAATTCATGCTGAAACTCTCCCCTGGCTCCCCGAGTCGTCGGACCGCTCTTTGAAGAGAGGGGAAAATTCTGAAAGATTTGGGGTGAGTTAAGTGTTTACTTCTGCTGCAGTGCCTTCATCAACTGATCCTTCAGTTGGCTGCTTTCGGAAATTAGCTGACCATACACGCTAATGGCTTGATCTATCAATTGGTCTCTCTCCGTCTTATCGTCGGTCTGCTTCGCCCGTAGCAAAAGATCAATGGCATTTATCGTTTTTCTGTACTCCTCCTCAGGTTCCTGAATTGTAGTTAGTTCGTCGCTATTTGTAGCAAAGAACGACTCATAGTTTTCGTCATTCATCTCCAACGTCAAGAACTTGCCTAAATCGAGATGAAAATGGCGGATCAATCGCTTGTGGAAATCTGATTTTGCTTGCGTCTCATAGAAGTATCCAGCTACTTTACCACGTTTTACGTCCATCAAATCAGCCAGCTTCTGCTGGCTCATCCCCATTCTTTTGCACAGGAAGCGTAGATTTTGGTTAAAAGTGCTCAATTGTAGATAATTGGTAGTTATAATTTGCTATTGTAGTTATTACCTACAATATTTGTCCTAGAGTCTTAGACAAATATGCCAAAAACGCTGGTAAATATCCATGACTTAGTAGAGTCTGATTTTCGTAAAATACAAAATTTGCTTTCAAAGAAGTTCGGAACTGAATATACTGCGGGATATATACGGAAAGTTTGTAAAGGACTTAGACACAACACTAATATCATAGCCATGGCGGAGGATTACCTTGAGGTAAGGAGGGAGATGGAATCAAAAATTGAACGGCTATCAAATTAGTGTAACGCATGAGTAACCCACTTGATCAATTCGAGTCAGAACAAAAAATGCTGTCCGAGTTAAAAGATCTTTTCCAATTTGTGCCCCCTGGTACAATCAGACGGAATCTCGAGGATCTTTATTTTCTCTACATGTCATCCACGGAAGATCCCGATCTTCCCAACCAAAAGGGTTTTGTAGCCAATTTCTACTATTTGATCAATTTCTTAAATGAAATGGATGATTTAGTTAATAAAAAGAAGAAGTAGTTTATTGGTACGATTCCCACCAACTAGAATAGGTGATGGTATCGGGAACAAGGATCATCTGTCCTACTTCTGGTGTCACGAGTTCAATGTTTTGCTCGTAGGCTTTTTTCGTCAATCTTCTAACAGATTCTTTCCAAGGATGAAGACTTAGATCAAATTTTCCCCAATGGATAGGTACTAAGAGTTTTCCGCGTACATCCAGGTGTGCCTGCGCAGTTTCTTCAGGAAACATATGGATTTCGCTCCATCCTTCATTGTAGGCGCCACATTCCATAAATGTCAGATCGAAGGGGCCGTACTTCTCTCCTATCTCCTTGAACCCGGGAAAGTATCCACTGTCCCCGCTGAAATATAGGTTCTTGGATTTTCCTGAAATCACCCAGGATCCCCACAGTGTGTTGAACCGATCTCGAATCGCTCGACCAGAAAAATGTCTGGTGGGTGTTAGCACCAACTTCAGTTCATCAAGTTGAATTTCATCCCACCATTTTAGCTCTACGATATTCTCCTTCGGCACGCCCCAATGTTCGAAGTGCGCCCCGACACCAAGTGGCATATAGAACTTCTCAACCTTCCCAATTAGGGCCTTGATCGTAGGGTAATCCAGATGATCATAATGATCGTGCGAAATCAACACAAGGTCAATCGGAGGAAGCTCATCTAACTCAATGTGATGATCGTAGTTAAATCGTTTGGGGCCCATGAAAGAAAACATGGATGCTCGCTCTCCCACTAGAACAGGGTCGGTGAGTATGGTCATTCCATCGATTCGAATAAGAATAGAGGAGTGCCCAAACCAGGTTATTGCCACTGTAGAATCTACAGCACTAAATACTTCTCGATCAAATGGTTGGGTCTTGACTATTTGCTGGGGCTGCTTCGGAGTTTTATCGGCAAACATGTAATGTGCAAGTACCTTTCTCAAGGTGCTGAACGGCATGTCCATATTGGTATCTACCGTGTTCTCAAATTTTCCATCCTTAAAGTTGGAAACAGACTTCATCCGAGTCAGTCGCTCGCCTTTAGGAGTCTTGCCAATTTGCGGGGCGGTCTGAAAGAAAATGAACACACTGACCGAAACAATCAGAACTATAGATAGCAAGGTGATCATAGCAAACTTGAAAATTCTCATACTGATTGTGGCACTCCAAGAGGAATGATTGAAAAAACTCAATCAAGATGCACTGCTGCGAAAATGCTTACGACAATTTAAGGCCTCTTGGGAGCTTCTTTGGGTTCTGTTCCTTCCTCGTCTTTCTTTTCTTCTTTCTTAGGTGGTTCCTCTCCCGGAGGCGCTTCCAGGATATTTCCGTAATCGTCGACATATGCCATCATATCAGAAAGGTCTCCTCCTTTGGCATTGTTTTCCTGACGTTCTTTCTTTTTCTCTTCCTTTTCTTTTCTCTTCTGAAGTCTCTTCTTCTCCTTCTGGCTTTTTATAAAGCTATTCTGCGATCTTCCCATGTGCGGTCACGTTTATATTGATAATCCCGACGAACGATCATGGCAATCCAACTCCGAGTCAGTTCCATAATTCATAAATCGCCCTTCCAACTTCTAAAGATAAACTTTATCTCTTTCTTCTTTTCGGCCTTGCATAATCTTTTTTCGAAAATTTCCGATCTCCACGATATTTCTTCTTCACTTTCGGTTCTCGATCCGAACCATCTTCCTTGTTCATTCGAATACTTCGCCCATCTAAATGAACGTTTTGAAAACGATCGGAGATATCGTCATCGTATCGTTTGTCAACTTCAAAGTAAGAGCAGTTTTTTTGCAGGTTCAGGTCGCCGAAAAACTTTGCCTCTACCTTCGAAATTTCTGAAACATACGTGAGCACCTCTCCTTTACTCATTCCATCCATACTTCCAACATTGATGAAGTAGCGATTGAATCTTCCTCTGTCTCTCTTCTCTGGTGCTCCTCCAATCTTTTCATTCAAGTTGGTCTCTTCTCCACCCTTTACAAGATTGTCGATCTGAGAGGCAATCAATTTCTTCAAGATATCAGATTTGGACAAGTGTTCAAACTCGTTCTCGACCGAGGCATAAATTTCGTCCGCCTTTTGATCCACGTTTGTTTCTAATATTCCATCCACCCAACTCTTAATTCGCTGTGCCTTGATGGATTCTATCCCCGGAACTTCGATGTGCTCGAATTTTACCTTTATTCTTCGCTCCAGTTCAGTGATTTTTCTTCCCTCTCTAGGATTGATAAAAACCAATGAAACTCCCTTTTTTCCTGCTCGACCTGTCCGTCCACTTCGATGCGTGTAGCTCTCTAATTGATCTGGAAGTGTGTGATGAATCACGTGTGTCAGGTCATTTACATCAATCCCCCTTGCTGCAACATCCGTCGCGATCAGAAGCTGGATGGTTTTAGCCTTAAATCGTTTCATAACCGCATCTCGCTGCTGTTGAGAAAGTTCTCCATGCAACGCTTCGCTGTTGTAGCCTTGCTGGCTCAATTCATCGGCGATCTGTTGCGTCTCTCTCCTAGTCCTGCAAAACATGACCCCTCGCATATCTGGTTGCAAGTCAAGAAACCGTCGTATGGCCGCCAGCTTGTTTCCTGTCTTGGTCATCACATACTTATGTGAAATATCCTTGTTACTCTTTTCCTCCCGATTGATTGCTACCTCTTTCGGATCCGTCATGTATTTCTTGACGATCCGTCTTATTTCAGCTGGCATGGTTGCGGAAAATAGCCAGGTGGCGTGATCTCCAGGAATATGAGTCAGAATTTCATCAATCGCTTCTTTGAAGCCCATGTTGAGCATTTCATCCGCCTCATCCAGTACAACGTACTTGACGTTTTCTAATTTCACGGCCTTGCGCTTGATCAAATCCATGAGCCTCCCTGGGGTGGCAACCACGATCTGCGTAGGTCTTCTTAATGCCTTAATCTGATTAACAATAGCAGCTCCTCCGTAGACAACCTCCACGTTAAGTTTTTTGTGATTCTTGGAAAAATCAACCAACTGCTTTGCGGTCTGCTGACCAAGCTCTCGTGTTGGAGCCATTATCAATGCCTGCGTTGACGGGTCATCACTGTTGATGAGATCCATCAAAGGCAGTCCAAATGCAGCCGTTTTTCCAGTTCCAGTTTGAGCCAGCCCAATAAAATCGCAAGGATCATTTCCCAGCAATAAAGGGATCGCTTCGCTCTGCACAGGGGTTGGTTTTTCAAACCCTAGCTGATCTAGTACTTCGATGGTTGTGGACGAGAGTCCTAATTTTGAAAAGTCGCTCAAAGGGGATTTTTTAGATGAGCCGCGAAGGTAGGCCTATTTCATCACATAACGTCTGAAAATCAGCGATTTATAGAATATTATTCTCCAAAAATCAAAATTCATTATTGAAGGTTTTACAGGATTCTTTTTTGTTTCATGATCTTTGGCAGGAGAAGTATCTAAACTATGGCTCACCAAATTCCAATTTCCCGGATCAAATCCGAAATCCAAATAACAACAGCCAGAAGTGGTGGGCCTGGAGGCCAGCATGTAAATAAGGTGGAGTCGAAAGTTGTGCTTCGATTTAACATCAGGGAATCCAGTTCGCTTTCAGTAGAGGAGAAAGAACGAATTCAAGAAAAGCTAGGAAATCAGTTGACCAAAGATGGTGACTTAATCATCACATGCGAAAGCCACAGATCTCAGCTTAAAAACAAGGAGATCGCCTTCAAGAAACTGGATCGATTGCTGGCAAAAGCCTTTTACGTTCCTAAAGCCAGAAAGAAAACAAAACCTTCGAAATCTGCTGTCGAGAGACGAATCAAGGGGAAAAAGCAGCTGAGCGAGAAGAAAAAGTGGCGACAGAAGTTTTAGGCTCCGTTCTGGAGTTCCAATTTGGCATCATGAGAATCTTTGACACAAAAAGCATCTCCTGCGTCCCAGACAGTTTTAATGTCGAAGCCTATATTTTTTACACCGACCACCTGAATGCTGTTCACATTATTCAAGGTGGCCTCATGGAAAATGTTTTGGGATTTATGGCAATAGACTAGCGCTATTTCCGATAGTCCAATGGTGGATTTCTGTCTCCAATCAAAGCATCATACACAAAGTTTTCACCCTGCTGCATGATCAGCTCCTTCTTAGCTTCTTCCACAATTTTCGGATTGTTGTAAATATCAACTGCCGTTAGTGCGATTGTTTTAGCAGCTACAATCAAACCCTTGTGACCAATACTTGTTCCTCCCGCGGCAACTGCCTGCCAGGTATGTGCCGACGTACCTGGAACCCAGGTCGCTGCGCTCATTCCAGCTGTAGGCACAGCCCAACTCACATCGCCAACGTCTGTTGAGCCAGATGACTTTCTGATTTCCGTGCTATAGGGTCTTATTTGGTTTGCATCTGCTAGTTTGTAATCTCCCTTGTACGTTTCCAAAATCTTCTTAGCAAATTCAGTGTTGTCATCGTCATACTTCACACCTCCAACTTTGGTCAGATTTGAGTGCATCACTTTCGAAAGCGTTTCGTTTGGAAGCAAGTTGTAAAGACCATGTATTACCTCGTAGTCCATTGAAGTATTTGTTCCAAGTGCAGCACCTTTCGCACAGTTTACAACCTTCTCAAAAATTTCTTTCACATTAGCGACGTTGGGATGCCTAGTGTAGTAAAATGCTTCTGCAAATGCAGGTACAACATTTGGAGCTTCACCTCCTCTGGTGATCACATAGTGAATTCTTGTTTCTTGAGGCAAGTGCTCTCTGAGCATATTTACCATCATGTTCATGGCCTCCACTCCGTCCAACGCAGACCTTCCTCTTTCTGGTGACCCTGCGGCATGAGAAGCTTCTCCGTAAAATCGAAATTTAGCAGATTTGTTTGCCAACGAAGATCCAGGGTTGGCAACATTTCCACTTCCTGGATGCCAGTGAAGTGTCACATCTACATCATCAAACAAACCAGCCCTGACCATATACACTTTGCCAGCTCCACCTTCTTCTGCAGGTGTTCCATACACACGAACTGTCCCCGATTTTTTGGACGATTCCAGCCATTTCTTTACCTCTATCCCAGCTGCAGATGAAGCAGTTCCAAATAAATGATGACCACAAGCATGTCCTGCGCCGCCTTCAACAACAGGATCTCGGGTTGGTATCGCTTTTTGGGAAACACCAGGCAATGCATCAAATTCTGCAAGAATCGCAATTACAGGACTCCCCGATCCATACTCTGCAACGAACGCCGTTGGAATATCAGCAACTCCCTTTTTGATCGTAAACCCTTCCTTCTCCAGCATATCACTCAACAATGCTGAACTCTTCTCTTCTTGATATCCAACCTCTGCCCAGTCCCAAATTTGTGTAGCTATCTGGGCGTATTTATCAGACTGCGTATCCAGACTTTTGATGATATTGTCTTTTTCTTTTTGCGAAAAAGTTGGAAATAGAATACTTAGTGTTAGGAGGGTGGTTAGGATCTTCTTCATAGTTCTTTGTTGTTAAATAGAGTTGAAATTTAGTTCATTTTGGATTTATGCTCCTTAGGGGAAAAGTCTTTGGCAGAAGGAAGGCACCAATTGGGGTTCGTTGCAAAGGTGCTATTCTGGACTACCTGCAGCAGAAACGGCAAATATCTTACTAGCCAAGTAATGATGATCTATTGTATACCTCATACGAACTTGCAATAAGAAAAAATGAGTTCACCTTTATTGGGTGAGCAAATTACAATTCAAAAAGGAATTGAGGCGGCATAAGAATCAAATTGATGCCAGTACTAAATACCTTCAAAAAGGATTTGAAGAACTCAATAATCGAAATTATGAATTCTATGATTTTATTGAAACAAATTACTTTGATCTGGAAGAGAGGTTAACAGCGTTAGAAAGTAAGGTGAAGGAGCTTTCGTGATGACCAAATAGTGCCAACTCAATTTTTCCTTTATCACTTTGCATCTTGCAGCGAACTCATCTGAAAACCAATCTTATTACCACCTCCTAACACCTCCGTTTTGGTGATTTTTTGTTGAAGGGTAAGGCCTCTTATTTTTTGAAATGGGGGTGCTACAAGATCATTTTCGACTGCCTGCGTTACAATCAATTGGATCAATATATTTAAATCGGTGGGCTCCAACTCTTTGGAGGAGACGCTTTCGAACATGAAGTTGATTTGTCTGTCGCCTTCCACAATGAATCTATTTTCTACGTTTACCATCAACCGGGATAGTAGATAGCCAGGATCATTTACTCGATTGAACTTCAACGAATCGGACATGAAATTGTACACATTGATTTGTCCCAGATACTTTCTTAGCGGATTTTCCATAACGTAATCACTCTTATTATAGGAATAGTCATCGCTCAGTGTGATGATGTTGGTATGTAAGAAAAAGACCAACAAATCACCAGCAACTTTTAGGTGAAATTCTTGATCACTTACATCCTCAACCGAAAGAACAAGATCTTCGTCCTTTGTACTGGTTTTGGCATTGATATCCTCCGCAATTTTCAACGCCTCATTCTTGAGAGCTTTAAAGGTCTTGCAAATATTTCTATACGTCACCTGCTTGACGTCAGATTTTGAGGTAAGTAGTTGCGCTATATGCGCGGAAGGATTTTGGTCCATTTCAATTCAGTTTTATTTCCCCCTAAAATAGGGAAAGAATTGAATGCGCCAGCAGGAACGAGACTGGATCTGCTAAATGGAATCGATAGTGTCGTTCAAGGTACCACTTGGTCGCATGGCGTCTGCAACCTTTTCAAGATCTGGCTGATAGTAGCCACCAATATCCACTTTACTGCCCTGAGCTGCGATCAATTCCTCATTCACTTTTTGGCTTCTTGTTAAATCGAAATCCAAACTTGAACACCAATGGGCGGCCATACATATCATTATTTTTGAAATTGAAATCGTATGAGACCATGGTCATCATTGCAACTGGTCCGATTTTGTATTCTCGTCCTAAACCAAGCAGATGTGCTGATTGCCAACTTTTTCCTGGCTTTATCTCATCTTTGAAAAGAGACTTTTCGATTTGTCTCTCCATCTCTACCCAAATAAAAAATCCTTTCGGTATATCATACTGAGAAAAGAAACTATGTCCATGCGAGTCGCCTGTCAGTTGTGTAGGCTTATCGTTGAATTGCTCCCGAATGAGAAACCCTGCTCCTGCCAACCACTTTTTATTGATCCAATAACCTAACTTCAATCCGCTATCTAAGATGAGAGGATCCGTAGATCCGACATTGATCGTTCCTCCAAAGTATAGTCGCTTTTTGAAGGACACATCTTCAAGTGAGTTTCGCTTTTTCGCCTCCTCAGGAAATCTGGTATCTGGTATGCTTGCGTATTTTTTCTTGAGTTTTTTAATGTTTGCTTGAGCATTTTTAAATTGCTTTGGATCAATTTTATTAAACAGCTTCTTCGCTGCATCTGGCTTCACCAAATTGGGATTTCGTCTTGAGGGTTTCTTTAGATTTTCCAAACCAGGATTTTTCATTCCGCCTTCCATCGGATTACCTGGAAGACTGGCTATTGGATCTTCTCCTGGTTGTCCCAGTTCTCCTGGAATATATTCTTTGGCTTGGTTTTCCACAGCATTGTCTATGTTGAATCCGGCGCTATCAAGTTCTGGTAGGTCTAGCTTCGTTGGTGGGTTGATCATAACATCTCGGTATTTTTCTGGGAAGTCCATCCCATAAAGAATCTGGTCTGAAATTGCTATTGAATCTTCTTTACTCCATTTCGGTGCATCTACTGAATCTCTCTCAAAACTTCTTAATCGTTCGCTTTTTCTCTTCTCATATTCTTCGCTGTATTCCCTTTTTGCTTTCTTGTAGTCCTTAATTTGTCTGACTCGTTCTTTATTTTGATCTTTTATTTTCTTTGCCTGTGCCTTTCTTTCGCTCGCTCTATCTCTGGTCCCCTTTGCCGTATTTATTACTTTTTCATGCTTTCCTGTGGCATTCCCGCTCACTATCACTTGGGCCTTAACTCCGTTAATTGCCAGAGTGAAAATGAATAAATACGTAAGTAGATTTTTCATTTAATATTGATTTTATCTCCTAGGGGTTCGAATGTGAAAAAAAAGAGTTTTTTCTCCTCTACAAAATTTTGATGCATACCCTTGGTCTACAAGTCAACAATTTTAATTGCGGTCTCTAATGTGGCGCATTTCGCGTGGAGCCGAAAGCTGATAAGGGAAGCCTGACAGATAAAGAACCGGAGAGTTTTGCTGAACGTACCTGATTGAAAAAGTCACTTCTCACGGATGACGCTCATCGCTTTTCTCAATACCGGAAACTTGCGCAACATCATCTCCCTTTAACCTTGTGGGTGAGAACACCAACAAGGGCAGAAACTTTAATATTGGTCTCAGCGAGACGCTAAGACCAGTCGGGGGGAAAATGAATAAATACGAAGCAGATTTCAATTCCCCCGATACGCTTTAGCTGATCTCTTTTCCACAACAGGTCCAGGGTTTTCGATTTCATTTACTTTTGAATCATTTCTGACATCTCGATAAACCTTGAAGGGAGTTGTCACTCTAAAGAAAAGCCCTACTGTCTCCTCGCCATTTATCTTTCTTCCTAATGCTGCCTCTAGGCCAACTTTTGTAAAATCTGTACAATTTGACCATAACTTATTGTACTCTTGATTATCAAATTCATGTGAAACCAAGGCTTTGATAACCTCTTGATCCGTTTCATAAGATGTAACTATCTCTAATACGCCATCTGCATCGGTTTGATTATTTTCAAGAATAAGCTCCTTTGGCATAATTTGGGCATCATACTCACCATCTACGAAATTGAAGAATCCAGGGGGCTTTTTTTCGTCAGGGTTTAGAAGAGGACCAAAATCAAAAATTGTTATTGTTCCATCCTTAACCATTTCATTTACTACTACGCCATTTTCATCCAAAATAACTTGTCCATCCTTATCTCTTTTAGGCTTTTCAACATAATTATCGATTGCTATCATAGTATGCCCATCATTTCCCTTTGATGTGTTAAAAAGCAAGAAATACACATCCCTTCCATCTGGATCTATTGCATTGATGGGATTATCGGTGACATAATTAAACGGTGAATAACCATGATACTTCTCAGTAAGTGGATCCATATTCATCCACCTTCCCAACGCCGCATCGTAGTTTCTAGCTCCATAATCCAGCCAGTTTAATCCCAGTTCTTCCTGCGATTCCTTCCCATTGTATTTGAATTTCTGGGGAGAACTTCCAGTTCGGCTGATACTATTATACGCCATCCCAAAAGGCATGTAATCATCAGTCTGCACCACATTGGTTTTGCCATGATAGATCGTGAAGTCGTCGAAGTGTACAAAGTCTGTCGAGTTACTTTCATTGCTCAGATATGCAATAATGTATCCTTCTCTATCTGCTATAATTTCATCAATCGAAATCGTCTCTTCACTCATGTTTGCAGCATTGCTGATCTGTACAAAACCCGCTATGTTTTGATAGTTCATGTCTCTATCAAATACTAAGTAGTTCAGATAAGCTCCCGGTACGTTATCATCACTACTTCCTCCTACGCCCAGTGCAGCTATTGCTGCGGCTACTCCTGAATTGATTTGTGTCGCACTTACTCCTCCTTCAATTAATGTTTGAGAAGTATTAAACGCTCCTGCCAATGCTGTCTCAAAAAAAGAAGGGTCAATGGAACTTGTATATCCTGAACCTCCTTCATAGTATGCATTAACGCTCAAACTAATAGTATCTCTCTTGTTAATACTGATAACAGCAAAAGGACCCGCAGGAGTTGTGTTATTTAGCCTTGATGCCTTACCAGTATTAGTTATAGAAGGGTGGTCGACCCTATTTGGTGTATCTACATTTCCAAAATATACTGTATCTGTTTCAAGTGTTGCATCTTCAAATTGGGCAGTAGCAGTATAGTTCTCAGGAGTAGTTGAAAACGTGAGGCGTACATTGCCCAGGTGATCTTTGAGGTGGTATTGGTAGTCCCAGCTTTCGAGAACCTCAGGCTGACCTGCATACTTTGGCACTATCCTTCCCTCTTCGTGCTGGATGAGTTGCAGTTTGTCGTTTTCATAGATGAAGGAGCCTGCATAGTTGGTAGTCATTGTAGTATCTACGGTGACTACTTCTCTTTTTAGCTTGATGCCAGTAGCGTCGTAGGTGTAGTGGATCTCCTCTTCTCCGTCAAAAAATACTCCTGTGGGAAGGTTCAGATGATTGTAGTGGATTGAGTCTATTTTTTTGTTCCGATCCTCAATGAGGTTGCCGTTACCGTCATAGGCATAGTCACATCCCATGGTATTTCGATCATTAAAGCCCAGTGTGTCGGTTGATCCGTCTGTCACATATTCAAGCTGATTGCCTGACTGGTAGTTGTAGGTCAGTTCGTCTATGTTATTTGCTCCGTCGCTTCCTGATCTGTCTAGTGATAGAATGTTTCCCATTTTGTCATAGCTGATGGCATTCAGGCTATGTGTTCCTCCATTTTTTACTCCCGAGGTTATCCTATTTAATGCATCATAGCCATAGTCATAGGTTTGCAAGCCATTTCCATTGGTCTCCCAATTCCAGGTTCCGATATTTCCGTTGTATAAAGGGGTGGATGCCTGGTCATATGCCAACTCCATCGTAAACAGGTTGCTCTCGCCCTGGTCTGTAGTGTTGGTCAGCCAGCCTCGGATGTTGTAATCAAAGGCCATCTCAGCTTCCGATTCACTGCCATCTGTATGCAGGTCTTTTCTTATCAACCTACCCAAATCATCGTACTCCTGATGAAAGATCTCCTGAGCTGCCTCTCCGTTTACCGATAACTGAATACTGACCAATTGGTTTTGAGGATCGTAGGTGTATGTACGATCAATTGTCGTGAGTTCGCCATCCTTGCTGTGGGTCAACTGCGAGGCTAAGGTCTTTCCCAAAAAGTCTAATTGATTGGTTACTTCTTCTTCAGTGTTTTGATAATCGTTTTGTTGATGGGAGGATATGACTTGTCTCTTTTCATCGTAAAACAAGGTAGTAATTACATAGTAGGGAGTACCCAGTACCCGAACTTTCGAGCCGGTGGCCATCCCTTTTACATTGCTTGTAGGGGTTACTCCAAAGGACTCAATGTCTGCTCCTGCTCCTGTGAATTCATAGGTGTCATAATAGGCTATTGTATGTAACTCTAAGTCGGTAGCATTGGGATAGGTAGTGTTGGTGTAGTTCTCCAACGTTCCTCCTATGTTCTCCGGTACTGCCGCATAGGCTTCCCAAGAGATTGTCTCGTTGTTCACCGCTTCCTGGTGGTGCAGTCTGTCGTGGGTATCGTTATAGATCCCTGTGTACACCGTCCGACCGAATTTGTCATATTTTGCAAACAACCACTGGTTTTGTGCTCTCTGGCGGGCGTCCTGGGTCAGGATCGGTTGGTCTAGTTTGTTGTAGACTATGTATTCTATGCCTTTGCCTGGTAGCTTCTTTGCTACCATCCGGTTGCTATGGTCGTAGGTGTACTGGTAACACCAGACATTTAATATTTCCTGTGTTACGGGATCTGAAGTGTCTACTGCGGGTGGAAGAACATAGGTCAGATTGCCATAGTCATCGTACACATAGTAGGTGTCGTGCGCTTCATAAGTGTCGGGGGCTTCTCCATCATTGTAGGCCCGCTTGAGTACTACCTGGCCTGATTTATTGGTAAACTCTTCCGTTGTGTGATTATTCCCACTCAGTGGAGTCCAGTTCTCGTCTTTAGTCACGTTTTTCATCAGGACTGCTGCTGGATAGTTATCTGATCGATGGAGCTCGGGATGATAAGTGATCACACCATTGATCTCTTCTACATTAAGGGCTACTTCAAAGCGAGCTACTTCGTCTGTGCTATTGATTCTGTACTCAAGTTTTATCGTGTGGTCATCGTCGCTGGTGGGGTTTGCTGCCCAGGATGCGCCAGGTGCGCCAATCTCTAAAACCCTGCCAAGGGGTGATGATTCCAGGATCTTCTCTGAGTAGGGGTTGAGGGTGTTGTCGTATTTGACATCATCGTAAAAGGCCAATTGATCAGTGAAAGGATCCGTATGGATATGTCCCTGCTCTGAGGGGGCTGAGTAGGGTAAGTACTCCTTTGTCTGCCTGCCAAATTGATCATATTCCATCGGTACTATGATATCCGGATACGTCGCAGAGGGCTTCTTAAAAAGGTCTTCTAATGGGATCTCTGTCCCATCCAGAGCTTGTATCAAAGGACCATAGAAATAGCGAAAATCGGTGGGTGAATTGCCTGACACATAATACATACGCAACCGTGCGTAGTTTGCTCCAGCAGCAAATCGATAGCCTGTGCCATCTGAAATTTTTTCTCCCAAGGTATTATATAGCCCACTGATGCCTGTCTCTCCGCCTGCGTATCCTTCGGGGTGAATCATGCCTACTACCAGGTACCAGTCTTCATCAGGGGTATCGCCCGACCAAAAGTAACCATATGGGCTGGGTGTCCCGTTCAGCTCTTCTATACTGCTATTGCCTCCGCTTCCAACATAGGAGTGCCCTACGATTCCACCTTTTCTCTTCACCCATACGGCATATCTGTAGGTCTGATTTGAATCGATGGAAAAATAGTCTGTAGTTGATCCGCCATCGCTATCATAGCCAGGGCTCTGCTCATCGAGTCCGGGACCGCACTTCCATACAACTGAAAAATCTCCAAATGGGTCTATCATTCTTTCCCTGGTATTCTCATTTTCCAAACCGTACATATTGAAGGAAGGAGTTGGCCCACTACCTTCTGTCCACTCCTGCGGCCAGGGTATCAAGTTGTTTTCCCCATAAACATGTGACGCTGAACCTGTCTGGATTACTTGTGTAGTCCTACCAAGCCCATCGAAGTAACTGACTGAGCTGTGAGTGAGAGGGTTTGCTACCTTCGTGGTGGCATCCAAATACACCTGCTCCTTAACATAGTTTTGAGTTGGAGTCTGACTGATGCCAACAAAAGGTGCCACCAGGAGTAGGGAAAGTATACAATTCTTCATTTTTTCTCTTTTTCGGTTTTTTAAAGAGAGTGGCCAGTGGGAGTTGTGGTGTAGGCTGATTATAGTAGTTATTCTATGGGAAATCCTCCACCTCCTCCACAGCTTGCGAGGTTTGTGTATTTCTTGGTGACTGTTTTGACTGTCCCCTCATCGTCTGTTATCGTGAGTTCGACCCAACGATCAGTGTCACCGCACGGCACATTCAGCATAAAACCAGATCCTATTCCATCTGGAGCAACAGGAAATGAAGATGTCTCTCCTATTCCAGCTCTCCATTCATAGGCATAGTTGCCACTACCTCCGACTACATCTGATCCTAAAAGGTGTGTGCCTCCCATTACCATGTTCAACAAGATATTGGCCTGAATAGGCGGGTTTGCACATGGATTGTTATTGATCTCTACTTCGACAAGTTGTTCGCCTGTTACATTATCTGTAGTAGTTACCTGAACATAGCGTTCCTCGTCACATGCTACGGCCATTTGATAGGTTGATAGTGTGCCGTCTTCTGAAAGAAAATCGGTATTCGAGCTTCCATTGCCAGGTTGCCAGGAATAGGTGTAATTTCCAGAGCCTCCAATCACATTGACACCAAAGTTTTGATAGGTATTCGAATAAGAGCTCTGAATCAACTCTATACTTAGCGGATCAAAGACTTGGGCATAGTTGTATGCATACGATTTCAGGAGGTTCAAATCATTGTCTTTTACATGCTGTAGTCGATTGTTGCCATCATATAAAAAATAGGTAAACTCGCCACGAGCGTCCATCGTGCTAGTGACCCCAACGAGCGGGTCATAGGTAAATCCACTCACCATCGCTTCGGGATAGTCCGTCACCAGTTGGCTTAATGCATCTTGCAGCGCCTGCTCAGAAGGAATGTCTATATCCTGATTTGAAAGTTGCTGGAGATTGGCTATCTGAGTTAAATCTAAATCGGAATAAGCTACCCCATCAATTTTAGCAATTGGTAGGGTTTCATGATAGCCCCATAGGATGCTGGCAGATAATCCATCTTCAGGTCTTACTTCTGCCAGCATCCTGGAATCATTGTAGATGAAATTAGTGATTGGTTCTAATTCACCTTCTCCCTTCGCTATAAGGATTGACGATGGAAGTACCAAGCTAGGGTAGCGCTCATCATAACCTGGTAAATGGGGGTACACAAGGTCTCCCAATAATTCTGCATAGAGCGTTCTATTCACACTCATCAGTGCACTATCCTTATAGATTACGGATTGAACGGGAGTTGAAATTCTATGCTGATTATCTGATTTCAGAAGACCAACATTAGCAAAATGTTCCAGACTCATTGGCCCTCCTTCAATGGACATTCCGGGATGCTCGATGTCATCTGGAAAATAAGTTTTCGTAACCAATTGCCTTTCCTCACTGGAGGTGGTTGCCACTCTGGTTACTTGCTGATGAATTTCATTATCGTAATAAAATTCAGTTGTATTACTCATGGAGTCTACAAGTATTCCATCTTCATAATAGTAGGAAACCTGATCTACCTGAGTATTCTTTATCCAATAATTTGGCATGCCAATAAAATTGGTCTCTATCAGGTGAACTATCGCATCCCCTCCAATACATGGCGTAACTACAGTATAACCTTCATGATTGAAACTTATTCCCATCGAAATAAAACCTGGTGCTTGTGGCATGAAATCTGCTGATCGATTGTTCAAGGAATTATCAAGAAGATATGAATGGGTTTCTTTGGACAGCAAGTGTCCAGATTCATCAAAGTGCTGAATCATAGAAGGCCTGCCGGAAATAGGGGAATCAAATGTAAAGTGGAGGATCGGTTCCATTTGCCTACCTGATGTGGAGGCATTGAAAAGATATTGAGTGCTGCCATTGCCTTCCTTGTACTCCTTTACATTTGTATATCCACTAGAATTTGAAGTTTCTATTGGAGAACCACTTCTGGCAAAGAAGCTACAACCGTTTGGAGTTTGTGTTCCTGGATCGTACGAGTAACTTTCTTGAATGTACCAGAATTTCGGAAACCAAGTGGGCCTGCTAATTTCTCCTGTGTTAGGATCCGTGTAATCATATTTAGTTGTGATGGGTACCCCATCGATTGGATCTGTAATAATTCTATCAAGTCTTAATCCAGGTATTTGTGCTGGCTTTAACTCTTCAACTATCAGCTCTGTTTCACCTTCCATCCATATGCTGCAATTGCATTGCTGAAAGTCTATTTGATCAATAACGAATTTGTAATCCATTGTCGGATCTAAAGAAACGTTTCCAATTCCACTACTGGTTGCAGCTGTAATGAGTACATCATTTTCATCGCGCAATTCAAAATAGCAAAATCCAGTTTCCAGTATCTCTGCCAGTTCACCGGGTTCATTTCCACAATCATTTTGTACAATGATTTGCCAACTATTATTGGAATCTTCGGGTAGTGAGAAAGAATGTGTCCCTTTGGTACTAAAAACAGGAGTTGAGTTCTTCTGGTATTGGGTCTCTTCTTGTACTGTCAAATACTCCACCGTGTTAAAAAAGAATTCGGTTGTACCTCCAGTTGGATATGTTATTGACTTTAGTGAACCTGTCTTTATCAACTCCTGGTTCATACTTCGGTCGCTTCCTTCCATTATCATATCTCCTACCCGGACATAAGGTAAAAGACCGCCAGTTTGCTCTTTATAATAACCCCAATGATCCTGATCCTCCGATAGTCGATGAGGCATAAAATCATCACCAAAGTAGGTAAATTGATGGGGTGGTTTTCCGCTTTCTGTCACCGCATTTAGTTTCAACCGATACTTGTCTGGATCTGAGGGATCTAAAGTTGGCGCACTAAAATAGGATTGATCCAAATTAAACTCTTTCATTATTTGATCGTGAAGATTGTAAACTGTAATCTCCCTAAGTGCAGTCGCTCCGTTCAGATCCCTTCTAAGTGTATCCCCTTCAACTTCATGTCCAACTTGATCGCTGTAAGTAAATTCCACTCTTCCCAATCCGAATACAATCTCTTCAAGTCTTCGCTCATTCATTTGAATCTCGGTAGGAATTGGATTGTGAATAGGAAGTTGACAACTACTACCACTTCCATTGCTGTTGTTCGTATATTCTACTTGTGCTAGCCGGTTTTGATAGGTATGAGCCTCCGATGAGTAATTGAAAAAAATCTCCTCTCCCAGGTATGTTACAATTTTAGTGAGTTTCCAGTGTTCTATAAAGCTGGCATAAGGATCAACGATGGGCGTTGATAAATAAGTAGCAGCTACGTCATACTCAAATAAATTTCCGTTCTCATCCAAAATCCTAAATCCACCACCAAGTCCTGGATCTTTAGATATTCTATGTGGCTTGTAAGGCATTGTTTGAACTTCTCCTGCAGCATCGAAGATGAATTTTCCAGAAACAGTTGGAGATGAGTAGTAAAACATGTCGGCCAAGGCATCTATTGACTTAGGCTGAGGTATACCCAGAGTGTTGGACAGCCCCAATACTTCTAACGCATACTGATAATCATCTTTCTGTTTCTGAGTCCAGAATTCTGGACATGGGGGTTGATCATCATTGTTCCATAGACCAAATGCTGCCAATGATGTGTGTATGTCTGCCATACCAAAGCCGGGGTAGTTCTCATATTCTGAATCCAACGGATACTGTCTCGGATAACCCTCAAGGTCTGGCAATCCATAAACCTCTCTGCTAATCATTCCACCGGCTCTTAGTCTCCACCCTAGTCCAACTGACGTAGCATGCTCATTGACCCTAATACCACCTGAGTGATAACTAAGCCCAATAGGGATCTGAATTCCTGCACGCGTTGCTATTGAATAAATAGGAACTTGAACCTCGGGCAATCCCGTGTGAAGATTTACCGGCTGTTTGTCATATTTTGTGAAAGCATACGCCTCTGGTGATTCCGGGATAATTTGTTGAGATCCATTTTGAGAGAAGGCTGTTCGATTCCCAAAAAGGAGAAGAAGTGCTAGCACTACAATAAAGCCATTTGGCAAGGCTTTTACAGATCTTAAATTATTCATCGATAAAATGTTAAATGAAATTTCTTGTTCCTATCAATATTATCAATTGATGATTACGTTTACACTTAAGAACTGCGCAATGAAGCTTCTCAACTTCTGAAACTTCTATTTGAACTTCTAAAGGGAATAGGGTTTTTTGCCGCTGAACTGTAGTTATGCTTTTACTGCTAATTCTCAAATAGCAAATAATCTGATTGTTATTCTTGCTTCTTTGCGAATAGGTTTTTAAAACAGTTTTATGAAATGTGAAATGACAATTTTAACAATTTTGGTGTTGGTAGCAAATAATCCAAGAGAGCATGGCAATTAACGTTTTAATAAAACCCAATCCACCTGCCAAAATATTGAATCCAATCAGAGTGGATTGTTCATCTTTTGAAGGTCGATCAAGCAGATTGTAATGCTTTTAACAATTGTTCGTTCCGATCTTTGGATACTGCGGATCGCTCTCCATTCTCCATTATTAAATAAAGGCCATCCTTCTTTTGGAATTGTTTGACGTAGTTAATATTAATTATGAAAGACCGATGGGATCTTACAAACTCTTTGCGATTAGTCAACTGTGCCTCAAAATATCGCAAGGGTTTGCTCACTAAAATCTCCTCATTCTTCAAACAGACTTTGGTGTACATACCAGAAGCTTTAAATAGCATAATTTTTGAAAATTTTTCATATCGAATACAATCGAAAAGTGGTATCGCAATTTTATTTTTTTTGTACTTCAACCAATTTTTTATTTGTATAAGTTCTCTTTGAATATCATTTACTTCTATTTCTTTCTTTGATCTTCTTATGGTTTCTTTTACTTTTTCTGGCTCAATCGGCTTCAAGAGGTAGAAGAATGCATTGACTTCAAACATCTCTAATGCCGTCTGTTCATAAGTGGTTGTAAATATGATTTGAAAGTTTATTTGGTCTTCATCAAAAAAATCGAAGATCCTAAATCCATCCCGCCCTGGCATCTCCACGTCCAGAAACACAATATCAGGACAATTCTTCTTTATTTCATTCACCGCATATTCTAAGCTTGAACCTTCATTTATCTCTTCGACTTCCTCACAATAATCCTCCAAAACAGCCCTAAGTGCGCTGCGAGATTTCGCTTCATCATCAATTATAAGAACCTTCATAATTATATAGCTAGTTGGTAAAACCCAGATGGCTTTAATATTGAATCTGGTTTTAATTGTAAGTTTTATCAAATGATAATTTAAACCTGGAACTGGCAGAAGTCAAAAACATTACTCTAGCGACTTTGATTTGTATACCACTTGTAGGTGTTCAAATGGTCAGAATTACTTCTCTACTTTCGTCATCCGGATGATTTAAAAATAGAATCACTTTCTCAATAACCCACCCTCACCATAGCCCAGACGAAGCAAGTCAAACTCTCCAAGGAGGGGAATTTAATTCGTTCCATTTCTACGTCGAACCCGTATTTTAGGAAATTTATCAAGATAGTCTTTTGATTTCAGAAACTGGAGGGTTGATGCTAATCTCCAAAATCCAACCTGAGACAATACTATATCGAATCAATAATGTCGTTCAAGGTACCACTAGGTCGCATCGCTTCCGCTACTTTCTTAATATCAGGCTTGTAGTAGCCACCAATATCCACTTTACTGCCCTGAGCTGCGATCAATTCCTCATTGATTTTCGATTCATGTTCAGCAAGTCGGTTTGCGATTGACTCAAAAGTTGATTTAAGATCTGCATCTTCATCTTGAGCGCTTAAGGCCTGTGCCCAGTACATTGCCAGGTAAAAATGGCTTCCTCGATTATCTATTTCGTTAACCTTTCTTGATGGAGACTTGTTTTCGTCTAGCAATCGAGAAGTGGCATTATCCAATGCATCGCCAAGCACCTTTGCTCTTGGATTGTCGAAAGCCGCACTCAAATGCTCCAATGAAACCGCCAGTGCTAAAAACTCGCCGAGCGAATCCCAGCGCAAATGTCCCTCTTCTACAAATTGTTGAACGTGCTTGGGAGCTGAACCACCAGCGCCTGTTTCAAACAGTCCACCACCATTCATCAATGGAACGATTGACAACATTTTCGCGCTCGTCCCAACTTCCAAAATGGGAAACAAATCTGTCAGGTAGTCTCTAAGCACATTTCCTGTGACTGAGACCGTATCCTTTCCTTCGACGATTCTTTCCAATGACAGCCGAGTTGCCGCAACTGGGGAAAGAATTCTAATATCCAATCCTTCCGTGTTGTGATCCTTCAGATAAACACTCACTTTTTTAATTAACTCGCGATCGTGCGATCTGTTTTCGTCTAACCAGAAAACAGCAGGCACACCCGTGGCTGTTGCCCGATTAACCGCCAGCTTCACCCAATCTCTGATTGGCGCATCCTTTACCTGACACATTCTCCAGATATCCCCCTCTTCCACATCGTGTTCGATCAAGACATTCCCGGAATCATCTGATACTCTTACTTTTCCGTCTCCTGAAAGCTGAAAAGTCTTGTCATGCGAACCGTACTCCTCTGCTTTTTGTGCCATCAAGCCGACATTGGAAACACTGCCCATCGTAGTAGGATCAAGTGCTCCATTCTTTTTGCAGAACTCAATCGTCGCCTGGTATACTCCGGAATACGAACGATCTGGGATTACATATTTGGTGTCTCTTAAATTACCATCCGGCCCCCACATCTGGCCAGAAGTACGAATGGCAGCTGGCATAGACGCATCGATGATCACATCACTTGGCACATGTAGATTGGTTATTCCCTTGTCCGAATTGACCATCGCCATGGCCGGTCTGTCTTTGTAGCATGCCGCCAGATCAGCTTCTATTTCAGCTTTCTTATCTGCATCCAAATTCTCAATTTTAGCGTAGAGGTCCCCTATTCCGTTGTTAGCGTTAAATCCAAGTTCATCTAACGTGTCCTTATGCTTTTCAAGGACTGGCCCAAAGAAGGCAACAACCGCAGCTCCGAAAATGATCGGGTCAGATACCTTCATCATGGTTGCCTTCAGATGAACGGAGAACAAAACATTCTGCTGCTTGGCGCTTTCAATTTCCCGCTCAAAAAAGGAAATCAATTTCTTACGACTCATACTGGAGGCATCAATAATTTCTCCTTCTTGCAATGGAGTGCTTTCCTTAAGCACAGTCATACTTCCATCCGCACCGATGAATTCGATCTTAGCATTTCCAGCCCTCCCAATTGTAACTGACTTTTCGCTACCGTAAAAATCACCATCACTCAGGCTAGATACATGTGATTTGGAATCTGAGCTCCATGCACCCATTGAATGGGGATGTTTTCTGGCAAATTCCTTAACGGCTTTGGGTGCCCTTCGATCTGAATTACCTTCTCGAAGAACTGGGTTAACAGCGCTTCCCTTTATTTTATCGTAGGTAACTCGAATATTTTTCTCTTCGTCAGTTTGAGGTTCGTCTGGATAATCTGGCAAATTGTATCCCTGCGACTTTAGCTCCTGGATAGCTTCCTTCAATTGCGGTAGCGATGCGCTGACATTTGGCAACTTTATGATGTTCGCCTCTGGCAGTTTGGTCAAATCTCCTAGTTCTGTAAGGGCGTCAGCCACCTGCTGATCTTCGCTCAAGTAGCTCGGGAAATTTGCAAGAATCCTGCCTGCAAGCGAAATATCTCGCGTCTCTACTTTAACATCTGCGGAAGCTGTAAAGGCATTTACGATTGGAAGAAATGATTGTGTTGCGAGGGCGGGAGCCTCGTCGGTGTGCGTATAGATAATTTTAGCCATCGAATTCTATTAGTACTTGGTTAGGGTTAATAACTCTCCTTTTCGTTTGGAAAGTCTTTGGATTTAATGTCGGAAACGTAGTTCTTAACAGCGTCAGACATCACCTGGTTCAGGTCTGCATATTGTCTTAAGAATCTCGGTTTGAAATCTTGAGTGATGCCGAGCATATCGTGTACTACCAGCACCTGACCATCTGTGTGAGGTCCTGCACCAATGCCTATCATGGGTATGGAAACAGATTCAGAAGCTCTCTTAGCCAATTTGGATGGAATTTTTTCTAAAACAACCCCAAAACATCCTAGTTCCTCGAGAAGTTTTACATCCTCCAAAAGTTTATTTGCCTCCTCCTCTTCTTTGGCTCTCACGGTGTAGGTTCCGAATTTATAGATGGATTGCGGTGTTAAGCCAAGGTGACCCATAACTGGGATTCCTGCTGACAGAACACGCTGAACGCTTTCTTTGATTTCGAATCCACCTTCCATTTTTACCGCGTGAGCTCCTGATTCTTTCATTATTCTGATACAAGACCTTAGTGCCTCAGATGAACTGCCCTGGTAACTACCGAAAGGCACATCTACAATCACAAGTGCCCGTGTCACTGCTTTCACTACAGAAGTAGCATGCCATATCATGTGATCGAGTGTAATTGGCAACGTGGTTTCGTTCCCTGCCATTACATTGGATGCACTATCGCCTACCAGTATTACATCAATTCCAGACTGATCAATGATCTTAGCCATGGAAAAGTCATAAGCTGTAAGCATGGTGATTTTTTCACCATTGGCCTTCATTTCCTGAAGTTGGTGGGTGGTTACGATTTTGATGCTTTTCTGTACGCTCATATCACTAAATGGAGAGGCAATTTAGCCAAAAGGTTCTGATTTCATCACCTCTAATAAATCTCGACCCATTTTAATTGTAGACTACTAAAAGTCATTCTAACTTGCTTCATCATGGAATTGTCACCGTTTTTATTTTGGGATACTGACTACGAAAAAATAGACTGGGATAAAAGTTACTCTTACGTTATTGAAAAGGTGGTAACATATGGATCACTTAAAGATTGGGATCAAATCAAAAGATACTACGGGTTGGAAAAAATCAAGGAGACCTCGATTAATCTCAGAAATCTTGATAGCAAAACCCTAAATTTCCTCAGTTTCTATTTCAAAATCCCCATGGACGAATTCAGATGTTACAAATTCAAACAATCCATTCCGACACATTATCCCTCTTAAAAGAGATAATGAAAATACCTGAGTTGAAAGCTTTCAGCTTAGCAGGCGGAACAGCTTTAGCTCTACAAATCGGACACAGAATTTCTGTTGATTTAGATTTCTTTGGACAAAGCGACCTACCGCTAAGTGAAGTAAACGATCTGATCTCAAGTCTGGGAGACTGTCAGATTTTAAACCAGAATAAAGCAATTCTTACCACCAGCATTGATCGCATAAAGGTCGATTTTGTGAAATACCCATACAAGGAAATCGGAACCATTACAAACGTGGACGGCATTAGGCTGTATTCAATTCCAGATATAGCGGCCATGAAGATCGCTGCAATTATAGGAAGGGGCACTATGAGAGATTTCTATGATATTTTTTTCCTGATGGAAAAATTCAAACTAAAAGAACTCCTCGGTTTTTACCATAAAAAATTCCCAGATGGCTCGTCATTCCTAGCTTTGAAAAGTCTTGTTTATTTTGATGATGCGGAGGAAAACGAACCTCCAAAACTGTTTAAGAACCTACCCTGGGAGGAAGTAAAATCACGGATCCAGAAGTCTGTAAGAAAAATTTAGCTTCAACTTTTATTTCCACTTGATATTGCAGCCCATGCTTGGTATCTGCTCCTCAAATGGAGGTTCCCCATCCAGCAGGTTGTCAATTGCTAAGCTAAGGTCCTCTCCATTTACAGGTTCATTATTTCCTGGCGTACTGGAATCGAATCTTCCTCTGTAAACGCACTTGAGACCCGCATCAAACAGAAAAAAATCTGGCGTGCAAGCTGCGTCATATGCTTTCGCCACCTCCTGCGTTTCGTCAAACAGGTATGGAAAATTAAAATCGTGGTTCTTCGCTTGATCTCTAAGACGATCGGGATTGTCGTCTGGATAGCTCTCTGCGTCGTTTGAGGATATCGCTACAAACTCAACACCCAGGTGCTGATAATGCCTTGCAACAATGCTCAGTTCCTCTTCAATACTTTTCACATAAGGACAGTGCGCACAAATGAACATCACCACTAGTCCCTCGGCACCTTTGACATCAGTCAAGGTCTTGTTTGTTCCGCTGATAACATCTTTAAGGTTAAAACCTGGAGCTTCTGTTCCCAGAGGCATCATGGTGGATGGGGTGAGAGCCATGGCGTTGAAATTAGTTTGCTTATTTTTAAAGTCCTAGAACGTAACAATAATACTACTAACCTATGAAAAGATTCCCGAGCACACTCTTATTTCTAATTGCAAGCTTCACCCTCTTCGCCCAGATCACTCCTGCACCTTCTCGTACGGAAGGACAAGGCCCATTTGAGCAGCTAATTATAAGAGGCGCAATGTTGATCAATGGAAACGGAGCTCCACCAATCGGTCCGGTGGATATTGTCATCGAGCAAAATGTGATCAAAACGGTAAAGGTCGTTGGATATCCAGGAGTTGCTATAGACAATGAGAGAAGACCAAAATTCAATGGCAAAGGACTAGAAATCGATGCTGAAGGAATGTATGTGTTACCTGGATTCATAGACATGCATGGTCATATCGGCGGAACGAGTCAAGGTACCCCAGCAGAATATGTCTTTAAACTTTGGCTAGCACACGGCATCACCACTATCAGAGAGCCTTCTGCGGGAAATGGGCTTGATTGGGTTTTGAGACACAAGCAAAGAAGTGCGCGGAATGAAATTACCGCTCCCCGAATTTTCGCCTACACTAGCTTTGGACAAAATCTGGAAGATGTTCCTTCAAAAAGAAGCATTCCTGGCGAGAGAAGTGCTGGGACGGAGTTTCTTAAGGGTACAATTACAAATGCTGATGAAGCAATCTCCTGGGTTAGGGCCAATTACCGACGAGGGGCTGACGGAATCAAGTTTTTTGGAGCCTCTCCTGAGGTAATGGATGCTGCACTAAAAGAAAATAAAAGACTGGGTCTTAGGTCTGCGTGCCATCATGCACAGCTAAGCGTTGCTCGCTGGAATGTGTTGAATTCGGCTGAGTCGGGCCTGACCTCCATGGAACACTGGTATGGATTGCCTGAAGCGCTCTTTAATGATCGAGCTGTGCAGAACTATCCACTCGACTACAACTACAACAATGAACAACATCGCTTCGGTGAAGCAGGTAAATTATGGAAGCAAGCAGCAGCGCCGTATTCTGACAAATGGAATGAAGTGATGAACAAATTGCTGGATCTGGATTTCACGCTAGACCCTACGTTCAATATCTACGAAGCTAGCCGTGATCTTATGCGTGCAAGAAATGCCGATTGGCACCGAGCTTACACCCTTCCTTCTCTTTGGAAGTTTTATCAGCCAAGCAAAGTATCGCACGGATCCTACTGGCATTTCTGGGGAACTGAAGAAGAAGTGGCATGGAAGGAAAATTATCGTCTCTGGATGACCTTCATCAATGAATACAAAAATCGAGGTGGTAGAGTAACTACCGGTTCTGACTCTGGTTTTATTTTCCAATTGTATGGTTTTGCCTACATACGAGAAATGGAGCTTTTACGTGAAGCTGGATTCCATCCAATGGAAGTTATCCAGTCAGCAACACTCAATGGTGCAGAAGCTTTAGGCATGGACAAACAAATCGGAAGTGTCGAGGTAGGGAAATTGGCTGATCTGGTTTTGATTGATCAAAACCCGTTGCAAAATTTGAAAGTGCTTTATGGTACAGGCGCCATTAAGTTGACAGAAGACAACAAAGTAACGAGAGTCGGTGGTGTGAATTACACGATCAAGGACGGTATCGTTTTCGATGCAAAAGAGTTACTGAAGGATGTCCGGAAAATGGTTGAAGAAGCGAAAGATGGAACAGATATCGAGCAGCCTGGCTATCCTAACTGGAAAGAATAGCTAGGAGTTTACTCATCTTTCAGCTTACTCAGATCGTCTCGAAGTTTCATTGCCCTGCCAGGAAAATCCGTGATAATTCCATCAACACCAGCGTTTAGCATTTTGATCATGTCATCCCTGGTGTTTACTGGATATGCATGAACTTCAAAACCCTGCGCATGCATTTGAAAAACTCTTCGTGGAGAAAGGGTTTGCCATTCAGGGTTGATGGCTTTCATGCGATTGCCCTCTTTTGCACGACCCATATGCATCCGGGTTTCGATATAAAAAGCTATCAAGGGTGCGGAATCTTCACCAATTATTAGTGCCTTTGTCTGAATCAGGGAATCCAGCTCGTGAACTTCATCTAGATAGGTGGGCTCGTAAGACTGAAGAATAATCCAGTCTTCTCCATTCTCTTCAGCAATTACAACTTCGACAAGCTTCTCCGCAAAATCGTGATAGTGCGGGTGATCCATGTGCTTAATCTCAATTAGTACCTTACATCGGCCATTAACAAAATCCAATACCTCTTTTAAGGTCGGAATTCGTTCATCCGAATATTTTGAATCGAACCAAGTCCCAACATCAAATTGCTTGATTTCTTCAAGTGTGTAATCATGCACATCTCCCGTGACGCTATTTCCAAGCGTGTCCAAAGCAATTCGATCCAAGGTCTGATCATGGAAAACGACAATTTCTTCGTCGAAGGTATGTCGAACATCTAATTCAATCTGGTCTACGCCCAACTCCAGTGCTCTCGCAAAAGATGCCATCGTGTTTTCTGGTGCAAGACCAGAAGCCCCTTTGTGTGCGATAATCTGAAATTCCTTTCCGCCAAGTCTGTCGATAGATGTACTCGAAAAAACTTTTCTATAAAGCCATGGTTCAAAGAGTGAAAGGGCGGAAAAAAGCAAGAAAAATGGTGCGGAATAAAGTAAAAATTTCTTGGTCATGGGTGATTATTTAACACAAAATTTACACAAAAAGAACCAAATACTACGATTTGCTTTTCTGATTTAAATCAATGCCCAACTCTGCTAACTGATCCGTCGAAATTTTAGACGGGGAATCGATCATAATATCTCGTCCGGAATTATTTTTAGGAAACGCAATAAAGTCTCTTATACTTTGATCCCCAGTCATAATCGCACATAATCTATCAAAACCAAATGCAATCCCACCGTGCGGAGGCGCCCCATACTCAAAGGCACCCATTAGAAAACCAAACTGATCTTCTGCTTCTTCTTTTGAAAAGCCCAACACTTTGAACATTTCTGCCTGCAACCCTCGGTCATGTATCCTAATCGAGCCTCCACCAGCTTCCATACCATTGATTACCAGGTCATAGGCATTTGCTCGGATACTAGCGGGATCTGATTCCAACTTACCAATGTCTTCAGGTTTTGGTGAAGTAAATGGATGATGCATGGCATGATATCGCTTAGTCTCTTCATCCCACTCCAACAAAGGAAAATCCACGACCCAAGCTGCCGCCACCTTTTCTTTATCACGAAGCCCAAGTTGTTCCCCCATTTCCAGTCTCAACTCATTCAATGCCTTTCTTGTCTGGTCTTTTTCCCCAGCTAAAATCAAAAGAAGGTCTCCTGGTTTAGCGTCCATTTTAGTTGCCCAATTCTTCAAAGCTTCCTGGTCAAAAAATTTATCGACAGACGATTTAAAACTTCCGTCTTCATTACCTGCCTGTTCGGCAGACAAGCATTTCACATAAACCAATCCTTTTGCTCCAATTTGAGGTTTTCTGACAAAATCAGTCAACGCATCTAGCTGTTTTCTGGAATACTCTGCACATCCTGTCACGTTTATTCCCACCACTAGCTCCGCACTGTCAAATACAGCAAAATCTTTACCTTGAGAAAGATCAGTAAGCTCACAAAACTCCATGCCAAACCTAAGATCAGGCTTGTCTGAACCGTACTTCTCCATGGCTTCATCATAGGAAATTCGCTGAAAATCTTCCAACTCAATACCCTTGATTTCTTTGTAAAGAAATTTCGTCATCCCCTCAAACGTGTTGAGTATATCCTCCTGCTCCACGAATGCCATTTCGCAATCAATCTGAGTGAACTCCGGCTGACGATCGGCTCTCAAATCCTCATCTCTGAAGCACCTCACTATTTGAAAATAGCGATCTAATCCCCCCACCATCAAGAGCTGTTTGAATGTCTGCGGAGATTGCGGAAGTGCGTAAAATTCACCTTCATTCATCCTTGAAGGAACAACAAAGTCTCTGGCACCTTCGGGGGTTGACTTTATCAGATAAGGAGTTTCCACCTCGATGAATTTTTCACCTGTGAGGTATTTTCTGACTTTTTGCATCATCAGATGGCGCAACTCAAGCTTTTTGCGAACTACAGTTCTCCTAATATCAAGATATCTGTATTGCATTCTCAGGTCTTCGCCACCATCGGTCTCTTCCTCAATCGTAAAGGGTGGAGTTTTAGATTCATTGAGAACCTCTAAGGTTGAGACTCTAATTTCTACTTCGCCCGTAGGGATCTTATCATTCTTTGAGTAGCGTTCTACCACCTGCCCGCTGGCTTTCAACACATACTCCCGTCCGATGTTTTTCGCTTGCTCAATCAAGGATAGATCCGTAACTCCCTCCTCAAAAATCAACTGAGTGATCCCATAGCGATCTCTCAGGTCTATGTAAACAATCCCACCTTTGTCACGCTGTTTCTGTACCCAGCCAGATAGGGTAACTTCTTGACCAGCATTCTCAATTCTCAATTCTCCGCAGGTATGCGTTCTAAGCATCTTTTTTTTGTTTTCTCTGAAATGAGCGGCAAAGATAGATTTTAGATTTTGTTTGATTTAAAGATTAGTTCGATTTAAAGATTAATTTGATTGACTCGATTCTTGAAGGGTAGAGTGTCAAAACAAATTATCAATCGAAATAATTTTCAAATCCTTTAATCTAAAATTCTAGGCGTATAGCTTTGGGCATGCGAATTTTCATCCTCACTGTTTTCACATTTTTCTCTCTTCAGTCCTACTGTCAAAAACTGGCACCAGTCAAAATTGGAGACGATATCACCATTAAGATTTCGACGGAATTTATCAACATGTCGAATCAGGACAGAATGGCACGAGTTGCTTCGTCAAAGGTGCCCCTTGGAATGTTCTCTACCGAGTCGCAGGAGGTAACATTAGGTATTAACGACAACAGCATGCAGTGGAAGCCTGAGGATTCGAAAGTGATTTATGGTTTTTACAAAGCCAGCATTAATGCCCTATTTGATGAGATCCAATTCATTCAGGATACCATCACAGAAATTAACGGACGGGAATTCGTTGTTTTTGAATTTGTGTCGACTGTTCGCGATGAGAATGTTTTTTCTTCTAAAAGCAGCGAAAGAAATTACACTTACATCCAATATACTTCATACAAAGACCAGGTTCTTCTTTTCAATTTTAGTTGTCCAGCAAGGCTCAAATTTGAGTGGGAGGATATCGCCAAGGAAATTATGCAAAGCGTCAAAATCAAATGACCGAACTAAGTGTATTTAGCGATGAGCACTTCATGAAGCAGGCGCTAATCGAGGCTCAAATTGCGTTTGATGAAGGAGAAATTCCTGTCGGAGCAATAGTAGTTTGCGAAAATAAAATCATTGCAAAAGATCATAATCGTGTTGAACGACTGAATGATGCAACTGCACATGCTGAGATGCTGGCCGTTACGGCAGCACAAAACAACCTCAGTTCAAAGTACTTAAATGAATGCACTTTGTACGTCACGCTTGAGCCTTGCAACATGTGTGCGGGTGCGCTATTTTGGACGCAACTAGGTAAACTCGTAATCGCCGCACCAGACACCGAACGAGGATTTATGTCTTTCAATAGAGACATTGCGCATCCAAAAACAAAGATCAAGGAGGGGGTAATGGCGGCCGATAGCGAAGTTATGATCAAAGATTTTTTTAAGAAATTACGGAACTAGATTTAGTGTTTGGTGATTAGTTAATTAGTTGACTTGTTAAATAGTGGCGATCGAATGACTCTTCCACAACTTAACCAATTAACCAGATTTGTTACCTTCACATTAGAAACTCAACAATTAATAAAAAGAAAAAATTTATGGCTTTTGAATTACCTGATTTACCGTATGCACATGATGCATTAAACCCACATATTGACACACAAACCATGGAGATTCACCATGGGAAACATCACAATGCATATGTGACAAACCTTAACAACGCAGTTGGGAGTGGGCCGATTGGAGACAAATCAATAGCTGAGGTTTGCAAAAATCACTCAGATATACCTGCGATCAGAAACAATGGAGGTGGACATTACAATCACTCCCTATTTTGGATCATTATGAGCCCGAACGGAGGTGGCGAACCTTCAGGGGCTTTGGCGGATGCTATCAATTCAGCTTTCGGTTCATTCGAGAAGTTCAAGGAAAAGTTTAGTGCGGCTGGTGCCACTAGGTTTGGAAGTGGCTGGGCTTGGTTATGCAAAAAAGCTGATGGATCTCTGGATGTTTGCTCTTCCGCAAACCAGGATAATCCTCTGATGCCTGGCGTTGGATGTGGTGGAACACCAATACTCGGTTTGGACGTTTGGGAACATGCCTACTATTTGAATTATCAAAATAGACGCCCTGATTACATCAATGCATTTTTCAATGTGGTAAACTGGGATGAGGTGAACAGAAGATTCGAGGAGTAATTCGTTTGTCAGATTTTTTTGGAATTATTCGATTATCTGGATTTGTAGCTTTCAGTCTTTTTTTAGTTGCAAAAAATCTAGAAATCGTAAATCCACAAATCGAAAAAATTCTTATATATTCGCAACTCAATTATGAACACGAACAGACTACATCATGTACATCATAACAACTTTTCCCTTGAAGAGGTAAGAAGATGATGCTGTAGTTTGAAAAAATAACAAAGGCCCGTCGGAATACCGTCGGGCCTTTTTTTTGTGGCTACGCCACAGGAGATCTTAGAGAAGAAAAGAAGATCGAATTGAGATAGCAACAAACGAGTAGATAATTAATTAGTAGTATCCGAGAAAAGATTTGTTTTTATGAGAAAAATTAAAGAATCCACCTCTAAATCCCCTAAAGGGGACTTCCGTTCTCCCCTTCAGGGGAAGGGGGTGCTTTTTTTGAAATCACGAAAAATCTTTTCTTATTCTGTTTAAGTCAACATTTTTTAGAAGAAGAAAAATTATTCGGATGTCAAATATTATCAATATGCAGAAATGAAAAAAGAAATATTAAAAATTGCCGTACAAAAATCAGGTAGACTCAATGAGAAAAGCATGGGTCTTCTCAAAGAATGTGGCATCAAGATCAACAACGGAGGTAAGTTGATGTCGTCTTCATCCAACTTTCCATTGGAGGTCTTTTATCTGAGAGATGATGATATTCCTCAGTATGTGGCTGAGGGCGTCGCTGATATTGGAATTCTGGGAGAGAATGAAGTTCTGGAAAAGGATCAGGAGGTTGAGATCATCAACAGACTTGATTTTTCAAAATGCAGGCTCTCATTGGCGATTAGGCGAGAAGAGGAATATCCAGGTCTTCAATGGTTTTCAGGCAAAAGGATCGCCACCAGTTATCCAGTCATTCTCAAAGGGTTCTTGGAGGAAAAAAACATCCAGGCAGATGTTGAGGTAATCAGCGGAAGTGTAGAAATAGCCCCTGGAATTGGGCTAGCGGAAGGAATATTTGACATTGTGAGTACTGGAAGTACACTACTTGCTAACGGCCTGAAAGAAGTTGAAACGGTTCTGAAAAGCGAAGCTGTCCTCATTGCCAATGCGAGACTCTCCCTAGAGAAGAAGAATTTGTTGGGTAAACTCCTTTTTCGAATTCAAGCAGCAAAGGCAGCAAAACAGAACAAGTACATCCTTTTGAATGCACCAAACGACCAACTGACGGCGATCACCAATCTACTACCTGGCATGAGAAGTCCGACCGTCCTCCCCTTGGCTGAAGAAGGCTGGAGTAGTATCCATAGCGTAATTAGCGAAGACGATTTCTGGGAAGTGATTGATCAATTGAAAGAGAAGGGAGCTGAAGGAATATTGGTTTGTCCAATTGAAAAGATGATTATATGAAGCAATTGAGTATTGAAATTATCAACCCAAAGGAGGTACGCCCGAAGGCATCTCGAGATTGCTTCACTTCGTTCGCAATGACGTTCAAACTATGAAAACCAGACAATATCCAGACAGATCAGATTGGTCAGATTTATGTACGAGGCCTGCCTTTGACTCCGCTAAACTTGAGGTGGATGTCCTAAAAATTCTGAGTACTGCCAAGGAACAAGGTGATGTAGCGCTGATCGATTTCAATAAGAAATTTGATGGGGTGGAAACAGAAGAAATCAAACTTGACATCTCTGAGATGACGTTCATCATCGACTCAGAACTCGCAGCTGCGATTAAGATTGCAAGAGATAACATCTCAAAATTTCATTCCGCCCAACAGGAGGATGAAACGAAAATCGAAACAACCAAAGGCGTAAGTTGCTGGAGAAAGAGTGTACCCATCCAAAATGTTGGATTGTATATCCCAGGTGGTTCTGCTCCTTTGTTCTCCACACTTTTGATGCTTGCAATTCCTGCCAAAATTGCAGGGTGTGAGAATATTGTGGTCTGCACTCCACCGCAAAAAACTAACCCTAACGAAGAAAGCAACACTGGAATTAATCAGGTGATCGGTTGGACATGTCAGCTATTGGGAATAAACGAAGTCTTTCTTACTGGTGGAGCACAGGCTATCGGAGCAATGGCCTACGGTACCGCTTCAATTCCAAAAGTGGATAAAATTTTCGGACCTGGAAATCAATATGTAACTGCAGCCAAGCAACTAGTGCAAAAAGACGGGGTAGCAATAGACATGCCTGCTGGACCTAGTGAAGTATTGGTCATTGCGGACGATTCCGCTTCTCCTGAATTTTTGGCTGCCGATCTTTTGAGCCAGGCTGAACATGGGCCAGATAGTCAAGTGGTCCTTATCTCTAACTCAGACGTCCTGATACAAAATGTGGAGGCGGAGTTAACCATACAGATTGAGTCACTACCGCGTAAAGAAATCGCGCTGCAAGCATTAGAAAATAGTCAGTCCATTTTGGTGAATAATTTAGACGAGGCAATTGATTTCAGTAATGTCTATGCACCAGAGCATTTGATTGTAGCAACACGGAATTGCGATGAATTAGTCGACAAAATAGTCAATGCAGGAAGTGTCTTCCTTGGCAATTGGAGTTGCGAGAGTGCAGGAGATTATGCAAGTGGCACCAATCACACCTTGCCTACGAGTGGATATGCAAGGAATTACAGTGGTGTATCTGTAGACAGTTTCATCAAAAAGATAACCTTTCAAAAAATTTCGGAAAAGGGAATTAGGGAGCTTGGGCCATCCATTGAAAAGATGGCAGATGCGGAAAAATTATGGGGACATAAAAATGCGGTCACTGTACGGTTAGAAAAAATGAGGAATGAAATTCCCCCTCTGGAGGGGGTTAGGGGGAGGAAAGTAGAAAAAAACCATTTCTACAATAAGAATCTTAAAGAAAAGGCCAGAAAACTTAGAAATGAGTCAACATTGGCAGAAGGTACGCTTTGGAAATATGTGCTAAGAGCAAGCGGATTAGGATACCCATTTAAAAGACAAAGACCCATAGGAAGATACATCGTAGATTTCGTTTCGATGCCGCTAAAATTAATCGTGGAGGTAGACGGCATAACTCATAGCTATGAAGAAGTGTCGGAAAAAGATGAAAGCCGACAGAATGAACTTGAAGAGTTAGGCTTTAGAATGATTCGGATTCCAGATGACGCGATCCTTAGTAATGTTGACAGAGTGAGAAATTACTTACTTGAAGAAATAGATAACCTCCCCCTTAATCCCTCTCAAAAGGGGGAAACAAAAAACGAGAACAATGTTTGACATAAAAAAAATAACACGCCCAAATATCGAAGCATTGAAACCGTATCAAAGTGCGAGAGACGAATTTGAGGGCCTTGCAGAAGTCTCTCTGGATGCCAACGAAAACCCTTTCGGATTTGGCTTGAATCGTTACCCTGACGCTACGATGAGCAAGTTAAAATCTGCCTTTGCGAAATTCAGAAATGTTCCTGCTGATCAACTGATTTTTGGAAACGGAAGTGATGAACTCATAGATATTTTAATTCGCTCATTTTGCTCCCCAAACAAAGACAGCATATTAATTTTTCCTCCAACATTTGGAATGTATCAGGTTTGCGCCGATATCAATAGTGTTGAGGTAATCGAGGAAAATCTCGATAAGGATTATCAAATAAATTTTGAAGCACTTCGTCCTAAACTTAAGGATCCAAATCTCAAAATCATCTTTATCTGCTCACCTAACAATCCAACAGGTAGCAAGGTGAAAAACGACACCGTCATCAAGATCGCAAAAGGTTTCAATGGTTTGGTTGTTGTCGACGAAGCGTACATAGATTTCTCAGAAGTGAGCTTAGCTGGTCACGAGATTCCCAACCTTTTTATCCTTCAAACCTTCAGCAAGGCTATGGGTTTAGCAGGAGTGCGATTAGGTGTGGGCATTGGAGATTCAAAGGTTATTGACGTCTTGAATAAAGTAAAGCCTCCATATAATGTCAATTCTCTCACCCAACAAAAAGCAATTGATGCGCTTAGCAGACCTGAAGAAATTAGAAAGCAAGTCCAAGTCCTCATTGCTGAGCGAGAGAAGTTGAAGGAATTACTTCAATCTATGGAAGGAGTGAAAAAAGTGTATCCCTCTGACGCCAATTTTCTACTGGTAGAATTCGAAGATTCAAAGGCGACTTATAAAAAGCTATTGAACAGTGGTGTCGTTGTTCGTGATCGGTCTGGTCAGGTTTCAAACACACTCCGTATTAGTATTGGGACTCCCGACGAAAACAAAAAATTGATTGCTGCTTTGGGTGGAGGGACCTTTGTCAGCAAGGATCGCATTGGTAGGTCTGTACGGACTACCTCCGAAACACAAATCCTTACAGAGGTTAATTTGGATGATGCATCCAGCACCATCATCTCTACAGGTGTGGCATTTTTCGATCACATGCTAGAACAAATTGCCCGTCACGGTGGAATTGGACTGAACGTTCAGGTGAAAGGAGACTTGCAGATCGATGCTCACCACACAATCGAAGACACAGCACTTGCGCTAGGATCAGCATTTGATCAGGCTTTGGGACAGCGAAAAGGCATCGAACGATACGGTTTTTTACTTCCCATGGATGACTGCCTCGCGCAAGTAGCGATCGATTTTGGGGGAAGGCCCTGGCTGGAATGGGATGCTGAATTTAAGGCGACCCATTTCGGTCAAATGCCCAGCGAGATGTCATCCCACTTTTTTAAATCCTTTTCGGATACAGCAAGGTGCAACCTGAACATTAAGGCTGAAGGTGAAAACGATCATCACAAGATCGAATCCATATTCAAGGCTTTTGCCAGAGCTATTAAAATGGCAGTCAGAAAAGATGAAAGTGAGATTTTACCCTCAACAAAAGGTGTACTATGAGAGATTTTAGATTCAATGATTTACGATTGATTCGATTCTATTTCCCATCGAAAAAATCCATCAATCCTAAATCGAATAAATGAAATGATTGCTGTAGTAAAATATAATGCAGGAAATATAAGATCGCTTGTAAATGCGCTCGATCGAATTGGCGTGCAATCGACCCTAACCGATGATCCAGAGGAACTGAGATCGGCTGAAAAGGTGATCTTTCCAGGAGTTGGGGAGGCAAGTTCTGCTATGCGTTTCCTGGAAGAAAAAGGACTTGACGAAGTGATAAAATCGATGACCCAGCCTTTTCTTGGTATTTGCCTGGGAATGCAACTCATGTGTAAATATTCAGAAGAGAATAGCACAACATGCCTAGGAATTTTCGACGAGACAGTCCGAAGATTTCCCAGCGGGGAAGTAGTTCCACACATGGGCTGGAATGATTTTGTTTCTCACAGTGGTCCCTTGTTCGAGGGGATTTCCACGGTAGACAATATGTACTTCGTTCATAGCTATTTTGTGGAGCTTGGCAAAGATTCAATCGCGACCACAGAATACATTCTGCCTTTCTCATCTGGACTTCACAAGAATAATTTCTACGGAGTCCAGTTTCATCCAGAAAAGTCGGCAGAGGTTGGGGATCAACTCTTAAGAAACTTTCTACGATTATGAGACCATATCACCTTGAAGCTAGCTTGATTGCTTGTCGTGATGCTGTCATGCTGACGCAGGAAGTATCTCCAACGAGACCCTTCCCCTTCGTTCAGGATGACAGCCAGATTAAAAAATTTTATCTCAATCCAAAATCAACATCATGAGAATTATACCCGCCATAGACATTATTGAAGGAAAGTGCGTGAGACTCTCAAAAGGAGATTACAACACCAAGAAGATCTATAACGAAAATCCACTCGAGGTAGCAAAGTCGTTTGAAGATTCGGGATTGCAATACCTGCATTTAGTAGATCTAGATGGAGCAAAAGCCAAGCAAATCATCAATTGGAAGGTGTTGGAAAAACTCGCTTCGAGAACCAATCTGATCATTGACTTTGGTGGAGGGATCCAATCAAACGAAGACCTAAAAGTTGCATTTGAAAGTGGTGCAGCACAGATCACTGGAGGAAGTATCGCCGTTAAGGATCCCATCCTTTTCACTGGATGGATAACTGCCTATGGCGCCGAAAAAATCATACTTGGAGCTGACGCTCAAGATGAAAAAATTGCAATTTCAGGTTGGCAAGAGAGTACTGAAACACCGATTGACGATTTCATAAAAGGATATGTTGAGACGGGAATAGAATATGTGGTCTCCACAGATATTGCCAAAGACGGCATGCTTGAAGGGCCTTCATTTGAACTCTATGAGAGCATTCTTAAAAAGCTTCCAAAAGTAAAGTTGGTTGCCAGTGGTGGAGTTTCATCGATTGAGGATTTAGTACGATTGAAGGAGTTGGGATTGAATGGAGCGATTGTGGGGAAGGCGATTTATGAAGGATTTATTCAATTAGAAGAGTTAAGGGATTTATTTGAATAGGGGATTGTCAGATTTATTCGATTAAGAGATTTATTCGATTAAAGGAATTATTGGATTGTAGATTTAAAGAACTTACCGATTGAGAATTTTATGAAGGCAGATACTTCAACTTATAGTAATTTGCAGGTCAGGTCAGCACTGATTAGTTCGATTCGAATGAAGTCGAAGAAATCATCAATCTACAATCATAAAATTCCAATTATGAATGCTGATCAACTCAAAGACAGAACCAAAAGTTTTGCCGCAGATGTAGCTAGATTCTGCCAAATTATTCATCCCAATCCTTTGTTGAAACCGTATGCCAACCAACTAATACGAGCATCCAGTTCTGTTGGAGCCAACTATCGTGCAGCCTGCCGTGCCAAATCAGGAAGGGACTTTCTAAACAAGTTAAAAATTGTAGAGGAGGAGTGTGATGAGTGCATGTTCTTCTTAGAACTCATATCTATGTTAAACCCTGATCAAAGGGAATCAATTACCCCAATTTGGAGAGAGGCAAACGAGATTCTTTCCATCATTGTATCCTCCATTGGTACTACTAGAAAAAGTCTGAATACAAAATCGAAAAAATTCTAAATCCTTTACTCGGAAAAGTCCCATGTCATTAAAAAAACGAATCATCCCGTGCCTCGACATCAAAAATGGAGAGACCGTGAAAGGAGTCAATTTTGTTGACATCCGATCTGCTGGCGATCCAATCGAATTGGCGAAGCGCTACGTGAAGGAGGGTGCAGACGAACTTGTGTTCCTCGATATCACTGCAACGATCGAGGGACGCAAGACTTTTGCGGAGCTTGTTCAAAGAATTTCGGCAGAAATAAATATTCCGTTCACAGTTGGTGGTGGAATAAGCACGATCGAAGATGCTAAAGCCTTACTTAATGCTGGAGCTGACAAAATCAGCGTCAACTCAGCTGCTGTCCGAAATCCCAAACTGATCAAGGAAATAGTTGATGAATTTGGTAGTCAATTTCTAGTTGTTGCAATTGATGCTGGATTGGTTGATGACGAATGGACGGTTTTTGTGAAAGGCGGACGGGAAGCAACGGAGCGACATGTTGTCGAATGGGCCAAGCAAGTGGAATCATTGGGTGCTGGAGAGATTCTTTTAACATCCATGCAACATGACGGCACGAAAAAAGGGTTTGCAATAGAGCTCACCCATGCATTAACCGAATTGTTAACTATTCCGGTGATTGCATCAGGCGGCGCAGGTTCAAAGGAGCATTTCACGGAAGTCTTCAAAAAAACAGGAGCAACGGGAGCACTGGCTGCTAGCGTCTTTCATTTTGGGGAAATCCCTATCCCAGAACTAAAAATGCATCTTAAGGAACAGAAATTAGAAATTAGAATTTAATGAATAATTCGATTGACCAAATTATTCGAATAAACCGTAAAATCGTATGAATCCAAAATCAGACTTAATCCCTGCAATCATCCAGCACGCTCAAACCAATCAGGTACTGATGCTCGGTTATATGAACGATGAATCGCTTTCCAAAACGAAAGTCAAAGGGAAGGTGACTTTTTTCAGTAGGTCAAAGCAACGACTCTGGACCAAAGGAGAAACGTCAGGGAATTTTCTCCATGTGGTTTCCATCCAAGAAGACTGCGATCAGGATACTTATTTGATCAAAGCGTTGCCAGAAGGCGAAACTTGCCACAACGGAACTTACACCTGCTTTGGCGAGAAAGAACCTAGTGGATTTTTACATGAGCTGCAAGCTGTAATCAATGAGCGCAAAAACAACCCATCGGACAGCTCCTACACCACAGAATTATTACAAAAGGGAACCAAGAAAATTGCACAAAAAGTGGGTGAAGAGGCTACTGAAGTGATTCTTGAAGCAATGGATAATCAAAAGGATTTATTGATTGAAGAATCCTCCGATTTGTTGTATCACCTTCTTGTCCTGCTTACAGACCAGGGTTTGAAATTGGAAGATGTGGAAAGAAAGTTGTTAGAGCGGCACTTGAAGAAAAGCTAGGCACCCTACGTGGAATCTTAATCTTTCCTAATTTGGGGAGGGCTTATCCAATTTTGGAATTACTCGATTAAGCGATTCTTTGGATTGAAGGATTCTAGATTTACTCGACTTTGATTCGGGGACAGTGGGTGCTGGATTTGCTCAACGTTCTTGAAAAAGCCGTAGTGGTTGCTCAATTGAGAAATTCTATAATCTGATATTCTACAATCCCATCAATCAATCAATCGGATAAGGCACAAACACAAAATTGGTGAACTGCTCATCAATCACGAACAGACAGCAGAATTCATCTGGGTCTTTGTAGTTGCCTTTAAAAATTTCCTCATTTTCAACCACTCCCCTCTGGACAAATTCTTCAAGGAAAGAAGCGTAGTAATGCCAATTATTTTCCGCTTGGTATTTCTCCATCAGAATCTGACCTATGGGTTGAGTCACCTGACACATCGGGAAAACCGGAAACTCGGAAAATCCTTCTTTTCGGATGGCATATGAAGCCTCTTTAATCGGTTCGAATACTTTTACAAAATCCGATGAAATACTTCCCAAATACTTCGGATCTAATTCCGGATCGTTCTCCACTGAAAATTTTAGATTATATAGATTTTGGATTGAAGTTTATCATTCTCTGCAATCACTACCGCAAAGCTGTGAAAATTTCCGACAATAGACCAAAGTTTTAAAATTGAGACAGATCTCCAAATCGGATCAATCAAAAATACGATACGGGATTGATTGGGTTTATTGTTCACATTTTTCATTTGTTCACGGAACGTGAATATACTATATTTGTGAACATGGAGAATCAAAAGATTATTCAAACAGCGCTGGAACGCCTAAAGGAAACCACAGGTATTGAGGGTTACATGACTTTGAATGATCCGTTGGACTGTCAAATTGTTTTGATCATTAATCATCAAAAACTCACCTTCAATGCTGAAGTGAAAAGAGAAATCCGGCCACACCAAATTGAACAGATTATAGCTTTTAACCATCATTTCAATGATAAGCTCCTAGTTGTTGCCGAGAAGATTTACCCAAAGGTAAAGGTGGAGTTAAGGGAACTCGGGATTCCATTTCTTGAAGCAAATGGTAACCTGAACCTGAAAAGAAATAATACCTGGATTTGGATTGACACCAATCCGCCGCTTAAACTGACAAAAGGAAAGGGCAACAGGGCCTTTACTAAGACCGGTCTCAAAGTAGTTTTCCACTTTCTTTTAGAAAGAGAACTTATTAACAAACCCCAAAGATATATTGCCGAAATAACACAAGTTGCTGTTGGAAATATCCCCCAGATTATTGAAGGGCTTAAAAATACAGGTTACATTCATCCGCTAAATAAAAACACTTACATGTGGGAGGATCCGAAGGCATTACTAGACCGATGGACAGCAGAGTATGCAACAACCCTACGACCCGCTTTGTTTCAAGGGAGATACCAGATCACGGGCGATTGGAAAAGCATTTATTTCAATGATGAAAAAACCTTGTGGGGTGGTGAGCCGGCTGCCGATCTTTTGACGCATCACTTGAGGCCTGAAGAATTTATTCTTTACACCAAAGAAACCAATCAGGAGTTGATCCGAAACTATCGCTTGAAACCTCATTCTGAAGGGGAGTTATATGTTTATGATAGGTTTTGGTATGATGAAAGATTTGCAGTAAACCCCAACTTTGTGCCCCCCCCATTAATCTATGCGGATTTAATGATCAAAGGAGATAAGCGCTGTAGGGAAACAGCTAAATTAATTTTCGATGAACACCTCTTTCGATGAATACCTCAAATCAATCTTACAAGAAACTTGCCATACCTTACTTCAAAGAGGTGTTTGAAATCATAGATGAGGTGATGACTACTAATAATGTTCCATATTACCTAATAGGGGTGAATGCTCTTGCCTTGGAACTTTTGAAGGAGGGGATTAGACCAAGTCGTGGTACGAAGGATATTGATTTTGCAGTGATGGTCTCTACAATTCAGGAATATGAACATATAATTGTTGCCCTTGAAAAAAGTGGATTCAGGAAAGTTAAGGCTCCCTGGGCACTATATCATGAACAGTATAAGGTAGCAATAGATTTGTTGCCCTTTGGAGAAATCGAGGAAAACGACACGCTCTTATTTAATGAGAGATACTCTGATCTTCATGTGCTTGGGTTTAAGGAAGTGCTGGAAAATACGGAAAAAGTTGAAATAGAAGAAATAACCATTCAGGTTCCCCCGATTCCCGGCATGATCCTGCTAAAATTGGTTGCGTGGAGTGACAGGCCGGAAGAGCGAGATAATGATCTGGCTGATATTCTGAAAATTTTTGAGCATTTCGATGATTACAACTGGAATCACATTATTGACCATCATCATGATTTGTTTAATAAGGAGCCATTTGATCAATTGAAGGTTTCAGCCAGGGTACTCGGACGAGAAGCAAGTGGATATTTAAATAGGTCGGAGCTGTTAAAATCCAGAATATTAAGAGTGTTGAAAGAGAACCTTCAAGCTCCCGAGAAGTCGTTCATCGCGCGCGAGTGGGCTAGAAGGAAAGATACCGACATTCAATATATGCAGGAAGTATTGGCCGAATTCGAAATGGGTCTTAAGGAGAATTAAATTGTCCGCGTACAAGAAGAAACCCACAAATATTGTCATGAAACTTGCTTATCTGATATAATTGACACTATAATAGTAATTATAGCTACATTTACTATGTAAGTACTATTATGATGTCACTTGTAACTACAACCAAAGCATTGCGAAAAACCGCAGAGAACGTGCGTGCCCTGCGCCTTGAAAGGGGGTTAACGCAAGAAGGACTCGCTGAACGTTCGGGCGTCAGTCTGGCATCATTGCGTAAATTCGAGCAAAAAGGACTGATCTCTTTAGAGTCGTTTTTCAAGATCGCTATGGTTCTTGGGTGCCTAGAAAGTCTGGTTGAAGCGGTGAAACCTAAGAATGAGAACTTCTCATCAATTGATGATGTGCTGAAAAATAAGCAAGATAAAAAACGGCAAAGAGGGCGGCGCAAATGAGTAACATTATCTCTTTGAATGAAATTAAAGTAGGCCTGTGCTTTAGCAATGAAATAATTCCTGTCGGTCGTTTAGCCACCAGAGATCACAATATATATTTCGAGTATCACGATACTTTCATTGATCAAAAACTCAATATATCACCTATAAAACTCCCTTTAGAAAGCGGATTACAAACCTTTAATCCCAGTCTCTTTGAAGGTTTGCCTGGTGTTTTCAATGACAGCCTGCCTGATGGATGGGGTAGACTTCTGCTAGATCGCTACTTACGAAGCAAAAATCTTTTGCCTTCTGAGTTCTCACCATTGGACAGATTAGCTCATGTTGGCCTATCTGGCCTTGGTGCTCTCATTTATGAGCCAGATCACAGTGAAGATAAATCTGAAGATGCAATCAACCTTGATACACTTGCGAAGCAAACACAAGAAGTCATGGATGGTGAAGCTGATGATGTACTGCAGGAACTTATTGCCTTAAACGGGTCATCAGCTGGCGCACGACCAAAAGCTTTGATTGGAATAGGTCACGACCGAAAACATACCATTCTTGGCAAGCATGAATTGCCCGAGGGCTATGAACATTGGATCGTGAAATTTGCCAATAGTACAGATGGGGCTGATGCAGGAGCTATTGAATTTGTATATTCATTGATGGCAAAAGAGGCTGGCCTTGAAATGACACAATCCCACCTTTTCCCTGCCTCAAATGGCGCTGGATTTTTTGCCACTCAACGCTTTGATCGACACAATAATAAAAGACTGCACATGCATACGGCAAGTGGCTTATTACACTCGGATTTCAGAACCCCCTCTTTGGATTATGAGGATTTGTTAGCCTTAACCGAAGTGCTTACAAAAGATGTCAGAGAAGTAGAAAAAATGTTTCGCCTCGCTGTATTTAACATTCTCTCACATAATCGAGACGATCATGGGAAAAACTTCTCATTCCTCATGGATAGTTTTGGTCAGTGGAAACTTGCACCAGCTTACGATTTAACCTTCTCATCAGGACCACGTGGACATCAAAGTACAATGGTCATGGGAGAAGGACAAAACCCTTCAATGGAACACCTGATTAAGCTAGGAATGGAAACTAATCTTAATCGTTCTCAAATTGATAAAATTATTGAACAGACCAAACATGCTCTGGATCAGTGGGAGATACTCTCAAAAGGTTACGGTGTGAGCAAAGCGAATATCAAGCTCATCAAGAGTAGATTGATGACTTGATTTATCAACACTTCCTTTACTGATTTTCCTAACTATTCCCGATCTAGTTTCTCAACTCCAACAACACCACGCATTCAACGTGACATATTTGTTTAGCTCAAAAAGTTGTTTTTTTCTAGCTATGCTTGTCCACGGACAGAGACCCGACAAAAGCGTGTCAATTTCTTATATTTTTCTCATTTCAGATGGGGAAAAAGATGGGGAAATCCTTCCTGTTTCTTGAAAAGATAGGAAATGGATGGGGAATAAAGTCAAAACAATTACACGTTAATCGTTCTGACTTTTGGACGGTCGCAAGCCGCCCTCAGCTACCGTTGAGTCCTGTTTTTGCTACACTGAAAATCAAGAAACTAAATAAAGCTCTTATTTATATTCAAATAATACCTCGTACTTTTCAATTCTCCAATCTTGTTAAAAGCCCCCATTTCTGCCATTTTGGTTAAATCCCTTGTAGCAGTTGTACTCGGAGCACCTGTGATGGTCATATAGTTTTTGGCACTTAGGCCACCTTTGAATCCGTCGATGCCTTCACGAAAAATTCGCTCAACTACTTTTCCCTGTCGTTCATTAAGTTTACTTTGGAAACGACGATAAAACTTACCTTTCTCGATTAGGAAATTGATGGTACTTTGTGTGTAATCCTGAGCCTCCAAAACCATCTCGCAGAAATAGTTGATCCAATCATTGATCTCCAAATCCGAATTATTTCTCTCAAGTGCCGAATAATAGTTATTCTTTGATTTTTCAATCGTATAGGAAATGGCAATCAAAGTGGGTCTCCCCAAACTTTGGGATAAAGACTTTTCTGAAATAGCCCGACCAATTCGGCCATTACCATCTTCGAAAGGATGAATACTTTCAAAGTACAAATGAGCAACTCCAGATCTCAGCAAGGCTGGAAGCTCTAATTTGCCAACTCTTCGGGTTTGGTTAAACCATTCGATGAACCTTTTCATCTCTGTATTGATTTTTGTCGAAGGAGGAGCTTCAAAATGAATTTTAGGATTGGCTATTTCCCCAGATATAATCTGCATGGCATCCTCATGAGTTCGATATCTCCCAATGTCTGTGAGATCCCTTCTTCCATTGGTTAACATTTCATGCCAACCGAATAAGAGTTGATCACCAAGAGGGCTTTGATAATTTTGGTAAAGGTTCACCATCATTTCAGCGATACCTTGTTCAGCAGGTTCGACTTTTCGATTATCCGTTTTTAATCCAAAGTGTTTTCGTATGGACGACTGCAGAGAGTCGCGGTTTAGGATCTCTCCTTCGATTTCAGAAGTTTTTAACGCTTCGTCGCTGATCAGGTCAATTTTTAATGTTTCTTGATCCTGTGCGTCCAAGTGTTGCATGCTGCCATGCATAATACCTGCTTTATCCAAAAACCGTCTCTCGTATTCAGAAAAATCTTCTTTACTATAAGTGAATTCCGGCCAGTTTTTTCGTTGCCAATTCCAGATCATGGTCTATAAACCCTCATTTTATAGACCAATATATATTATATATACGGGCTATAAAAGTTTATTTTATGGCTCATAAATTTAAAAAGTCTTCTTTATCATGTAATGATTTACCTCTACATCAGAAGAATGGCATGATCTATAGGAGACCCTACAGGTAGAAAATATAGGCTAGATCGACAACTGTAGGTGTCGAACGGTAAAAGAGAGAAGGGAATCATATAAGCGGCATAAGGCTGTAAAGGTCGATCCACAAAAAATATAAGAACAAAATTATATTATCAATAGATTGAAAAAGATAGGAAATGGATGGGAAAAATGCCCTTGTCCTCTAACCCTTAAGAGCCCTCTATTCGTGGTGACACTCTTGACATTTATTGCGACAACTGTTATATTTACAATACAAGGAGTTTAGCAAAAATGAACAATGTCTGATAGAATAAACGCAAGATTATCAAAGCCATTAGCCGAACATGTTGATAGAATGGTGGGCGGAGAAAGTTTGTTTGAAACACCCAGTGAATATATCCGATCACTTATAAGACGGGACATGGAGAGTGATGCTTCGCAAGTCTATTCTAAAATCATTGAAAGTTTTGAAGATATTAATGAAGAACGCTTTTTTGAATCAACTGGAGATTGGAAAAAGGATAAAGAGATATTCAAACAGAAAGAAGCTAACGGCTGGAAGTAAAGCATGTCCAAAATTTTGAACACAATCAATACCTTAATAATGGGTCAGAGCCCTGTTACAGAGCATCCCTAATTTCTATTTGATGCTTATTCAAAACGAGCAGTAAAGGATTGAATCGAACGATAGGTCATGAGCCTTGTTTTGTGATTAACTCGCCTTTGCCGCTAGTAGGGTTATCCACTTTTGTGGATAACCTCAAAAGAAAAAAGAACCAAAAAAGAAAACTTTATAATAGTCATAGTATCTAGGAAAAATACAATGACACTAACCTAAAGGTTTTGTGAGACAGCAAGATACTTATGACGCTACTTACCAGCTTCTATTTTAACAAATTCAGAAAGTCTATAGATGTGATCATTGGAGGCGAATTCTTTGTCTTCAGTTGGAAAACCATACCTATAACAACTATCCTACATTAAGAATTTGCAGACATTCCAAACTATTTTAGATGTTCCTTTCAACACGTTGAAATGAATACTCATTAGATCTACACTTGGATTCAAATCATTTTGAATGTGCACGGAATCTTCTTTAATCGGAAAGAATTCCCCGAGGCTCTGCCTCGGGGATAGTTGGTTTCAAGAAATTCTTTATAGACATTGCATCATACAGAGAGTCATTCATCTTATCATTTGTTACCAACTGGGACGCGAGAGAGGAGATCCGGGAATTTCTGGACAAGAATGAATTTGTGGAAGGAATCAACTTCTTGATTTGTGCATGATGAGAAGTCTGGCATCCACAATGTTGCGTTTCCAGACTTCAGTAAGAATATGGTGACGATAGAACCAGTTTTCCAGCTATTTTCTGCTTGCTAGCATTAAGGAAATCCCGAATGGGATTTCAAACTTCCAGGAAATATCACTTCATAAAGAGTATTAACAAATTTTGTTTAAATGAAGGGCTCGTCCAACAGAGGCTAACCTTGGGGCACTTCCCGCTTCCTATCTAACCAATACACCAAATAAAGTAGCCCAATCAAAACGCCGTTATGGATTAATTTGGGAAATTCATCATTCATTAGATGGGTTACTGCTGCTCCTAACATCGTAACGATTAGCAATAGTGCAGCCCACTTTCTCACTTTTCCAATAAAGAGGCCAATCATCCCACCTATTTCTACCACACCCACTGCGTACACAAAAAAGAGAGGATAGCCCCATTGTATGAACTTAGCATTCCAATCGCCCGTAAACTTACCTAAACCAGCAGCGGTAAATTGCAATGCCAATAAAGCAATGGCTGTCCATAGAATGATCTTGACTGTCTTTTGATTCATAGTTTTTTTTAGCAATATGGGCTCATTCGGGGTATTGAAACTTGAATTTTTTATTAATTAAATCTTAAATTGGATATTCCGGTTGATGTTGACCCCCCTAAACCAGTATAAGAAAAAGGTCAAGAAATGATTTCAGAGGCCTTTTTTGTCTGCCATTCCGGCAGATGCTGACCCCCCTATTTTGGAAAGTACGA
>Ga0316189_10000254_pt1 | contig 51729 bp, 54 predicted proteins | sample LowCovwburrow_MG_FD_204930 | JGI IMG/M metagenome (GOLD analysis project Ga0316189, IMG submission 204930) | Coastal sediment microbial communities from Maine, United States - Lowes Cove worm burrow | ecosystem: Environmental > Aquatic > Marine > Coastal > Sediment | place: USA: Maine... | reverse complement strand
TTTCATTGTGTAAGCAAGCCATTATTGGACAGGTGGCCGAGTGGTCGAAGGCGCACGCCTGGAAAGTGTGTAGGCGGGTGACCGTCTCCAGGGTTCGAATCCCTGTCTGTCCGCCATTTCCCCTTTTCACCCAATACTATTGAATTGCTTTTAGTGGCTTAAAGCCCTTATTTAACTGGGAATAACACCTCTTTACCTTTTCACTCGCTTTCTTTCGATTGTGCCTGTATTCTTTCACTGTGTGGTATGGAAAGTGGTATTATTGAATGGCCCATCTATCAGGAAAGCTGACAAAGAAGCTGGTCGAAAACCTTGGCAAGGGACGGCATGGGGACGGCAATGGCCTTTATTTGGTTGTAGACCCGTCCGGGGCTCGGCGTTGGATTGTGCGTGTTGTGGTCAAGGGACAGAAAAACATGAAGGGTGCGCCGCTTAGAACCGACTTTGGATTGGGTGGTGCGGATATTGTTACATTACCGCAAGCGCGTGACAGAGCGTTGGAATATCGACGCATGGCAAAACAGGGCCTAAACCCGCGCTTTAATGCCAGACAGGAAATCCCGACATTTGAAGAGATAGCGCAACAGGTGCATATAGACCGTCTGCCAACTTGGAAAAACGCCAAGCACGGGCAGCAATGGATTAACACTTTGCGCGATTATGCCTTTCCCAAAATTGGGCGGATGCCTGTAGATGCAATAGGCCAGCCAGAGGCGTTGATGTGTCTTTCCCCGATTTGGACTGAAAAGCATGAAACCGCCAAACGCCTTGCCCAGCGCATTAAGGCGGTTTTGGACGTTGCAAAGTCCAAGGGTTTTCGGTCGGGTGAAAACCCAATAACGGAAATTAAAGACGCCAAAGTTTTACCAAAAGTTAAAGCCAAGCCCAAACATCATGCAGCTATGCGTTGGCAGAATGTACCAGCTTTCTATACCGAATTGAAAACCCGTGATGCTATGGCGGCAAGGGCACTAATGTTTACATGTCTATCAGGGTCGCGCACGTCAGAGGTGTTGGGGATGCAATGGGGTGAAGTCGATTTGGAGGCGCATCTGTGGACGTGCCCGGCCCAGCGTATGAAAACAGGAGAAGAACACCGCGTGCCCCTTACCAATGAAATGATGGCGATTGTAGAGCCGTTGCAAGCTATGGCGTCCGAATATGTGTTTGAAGGCCAAAAACGGCATAGACCACTATCGAATATGTCCATGTTGATGCTGTTACGCCGTATGAAAGTTGAGGGCGTTACTGTCCATGGGTTCCGCTCTACATTCCGTGATTGGGCATCCGAGGTGGCCAATGCGCCGCGTGAAGTGGCTGAAATGAGTTTGGCCCATAAAGTCGGATCAGATGTTGAACGGGCCTATGCACGGTCTGACTTGTTGGAACGGCGGCGGGCGTTGATGGAACGCTGGTCGGGATTTGTGGCGGGTGATGTTGGTAAGGTTGTGAGGATTGGGTGAATGGAAAAATCAGTTGATGATGTAGATGATAAATTAAAAGCTATATCCGAAAAAGTAGATACGATGGAAAATTTGAAAAAGTTCAATTTCGGTGAAGCTGTTGATTATGCAAAATTGTATTATGAATATTTTGAATTGGAGGCTGATTTTGGCCCAAACCATTTTGTCAAAATGGATGCAGGTTGGATAGCCCGAATGTGGAAAAATGCATCCACGCATGAGAAAGATAAAATCGAAAAGGGTCTTGGAGATTTTATAACCAATGCCGAACATTCATGGGATAAATATCAACTTCTTATCTATATTTCAAAAGCATTTATAAAGCGAGAATTATCAATTCCTCGTAATTTAAGCGCATGGATTCGTGACCGCCTTGAAGATCATATCGTATCTGGCCAAAAGGCAAAGAAACCGCGGCGTCCCTCTGTTCCAAAGGAACGTGACGCTATGCGCAATGATAGCATTGCGCGAGTAGTCAGAGATATATGTGAAAAAGATTTGGAAGCGACTGCTAATAAGGACAATCCGATTTCAGCTTGCCATGCGGTAGCGAAAGCGTGGAGCATGGAATATGTAAATGTGTCTAGAATTTATAGAGAATCCATTTATTTTTAACCCGCAATTGAAATAAACACTCGCCTATTCCAAACTGAAAATATGTTCATATAAGTGGAAGCCGAACGTACATAACACAAGGCAATCCTGATGACACAACTATTTGACGAAACCCGCCACTATTTAACGACAAGCGAAAAAATCATTGCGCTACTTGGTAGCAAAGAAAAACAAGCTCAGATGCGCCATTTTGGGCGATCACCTGCATATTACAAACTGGGCCGAAAGATAATTTATAAAGGCTCAGATTTAAACAAGTGGGCCGAAGATCGTCGCGTAGAGGCATCTACCTAAACGAAAACCCCATCTCAGAGACGGGGCATTCAGGTAGTGGTTTTGGATATTTGAAAGTACCACCACTATAGCTCGCGTCCTTAGAATTTCAATCAAATTCAGAATAAGGAGCATGCATTGATGCATAATTTACCACAACAATTTATGAACTACGTGACGTTTAAAGCCATTACAGGTGAAACTGGAAAATTCCCATGCAATCCGCAAGGTATCATATGTGACCCACATAACCCTGCAAATTGGATCACGCATAATCAGGCACTTGCAGCGTCTACATTTGACACAAACAACCCCAGCGCACCGTTTGGTGTGGCTTTCGTTCTAACTGAAAACGATCCTTATTTTTTCCTTGATCTTGATAAGTGCCTGAAGACTGACGGTACATGGATGCCTGAAGCTGCTGCAATATATTCAAGCTTTGCAGGTGCCATGGGTGAAGTATCAGTGTCAGGCACAGGCTTGCACGTAATCGGAAAATGTAACCCGGAAATGCTACAGGATCGCAAAAACAAATGGGCCGGATGGTTGGAATTCTACACGCATAAACGTTTTATTGCATTTGGCACACAGGGTTTTAATCCTATCGGTGGCACGTCAGAGCCTGAAATTGACTGGACACAACAGCTTTTACGGATCGTACCACAGCGTGAAACCCTTGGTGAATTACCACAAGGTATTGATCCTAATTATACTGGGCCTGAAGATGATAATGAACTGATCCTGAAAATGCTTGCTTCAAAAGGTGGTGCAGGTGCCGCGTTTGGTGGCAAGGCAACCGTGGCGCAACTCTGGAATGCCGATCCGATCCTGTGCCAGATATACCCTGATTTTAAAGGCGACACAGCCGCGTTTGATCATTCATCAGCAGATGCAGCCTTATTTGCACACCTTGCGTTTTGGACAGGTAAGGATATGCCACGCATGGAACGTTTATTCAGACAGTCAAAACTCATGCGCCCTAAGTTTGAAAAACGTGAAGATTACAGGCTTAAGACAATTCAGGGTGCTGCAAGGTTGTGTAACAGGGTTTATGATTTCAAAAAAGCAACTACTTTAGAATCCCCACAACCGCTTATGCGTGAAATCCCAAATGGTGCAAATTATCCAGTGGAAGCATTGGGGCCACTTAGAACCACCGTGGAAGCAGTTCACGATAAAACACAAGCTCCAGTTGCCATAGCTGCTCAAAGTGCTTTGGCGGTGGCGTCATTGGCAGTACAGGCTTTTGGCAATGTTGAGACATTGGGCGGCTCTGCACCGAGTAGCCTGTTTGTTTTAACCATTGCAGAATCGGGAGAACGTAAAAGTGGTTGTGACAGGCTATTGATGAAATCAGTGCGTGACCATGAACAAGATGCCCAAGGCAAATACAACAAAACGATGAACGAATATAGCATCTCTTTGAAACTTTGGGAAAAGAAGAAAGAAAAACTTATCAACGATGCCGTGGTGGCTAAGTGTCAGGATATATTTGATGCAGCAAATGATAGCCTAAAGGTTCACGGGATGCCACCCGAGCCCCCCTTTGTTCCCAACAGAACCGCAACCGAACCTACGTTTGAAGGTTTAATAAAACTTTTTATGATCAGTCATCCCGCGCTGGGCCTGTTCACTGATGAGGGTGGTGGGTTTATTGGCGGTCATGCCATGAATAACGACAATGCCCTGAAAACATGCGCGGGTTTATCAAAGCTCTGGGATGGAGAATCGTTAAACAGAACCCGGGCAGGTGATGGCACTGTGTCTCTGTACGGGCGCAGGTTGGCGGTACATATCATGGCGCAACCTATAGCTGCTCGTCCGTTGTTGGCCGACCCTATTGCATCTGGGCAGGGGTTTCTGGCACGGTGTTTGATATGTGAGCCACGCAGTACAATCGGCACCAGAACGCGGCGTGGGTATAATGCTAACAGTGACAGCCATATAGCCACATTCGGGGCAAGGTTACGGCTTATACTGGAAAGTTCGCCACCCATGAAAGAAGGAACCAATAAAGAACTGGAACCACCCGTGCTGAGCTTATCAAGCGGGGCAAAGGAATTGATGTTGCAGTATTATGAAGATACGGAACAGGGGCAATTACAGGGCGGTAAATATGAAACTATACGGCCCTATGCCTCTAAATCGGCAGAGCAGGCTGCACGTATCGCATGCGTTTTAACGCTTTGGGAGAATTTGCAGGCCACTATGATAACCCCGGCTATTATGGCGAATGGGATAGCCCTTGCCCAATTCTATTTAGATGAAGCCAAGCGTTTAGCTGATGCGGCGGTAATATCTGTAAATATAGCCATGGCTGAAACCTTGCGCCTTTGGTTGCTCAACAATTGGAATAAGCCTGAAATCTTACCTCGTGAAATTATACAGTATGGGCCAAATGCTTTACGTGAAAGTCCCAAGGTTAAAGCGGCATTAGCATTGCTTGAGCAAAACAATTGGGTTGTACGGTTGCCAGAGAGTGAGTTGATACGGGGGGCAAAAAGAAAAGAAGCCTATTGGATAGTGAGGGATTAAGCTGCATTCGGCGAGATTGCGATATCATCCGACTACCCGCTACATCTGCTACTTTCGCTACATCGATACTCAGAACACAAACATGTGTAGCAGGTGTAGCGATAGTAGCGGTAACTCAGTTGCTATTTGGGGAAAGTGTATAAGCAATGGGTAATATAAAAGACAGTGTTTTAAGCATTAACTAAACGATGATGATTTGCTTAATATAATTTAGGTTCTCCGCGAGGGGGTGACGGGGGCTGCAATTTTGTTTCCGACGTGCGGGCTTTTTAATCTCCGAGAGTTTCAAATATTCTTTAATTTTTAGGCAATAAGCAAATCATTGTTTTTAGGGGATTAGACAATTAATAAGCATAAACTCAAGAGCTGACGCCTGAGGAGTTAGAGTTGCAAGAGTTACGATTGCTAAGATTACGTTTTTCATTTCATTTTCTTTCATTTTATGTACCCGAAGAACAGACCACCTGTTCCCCCTTGGGCGAAGCCACCCAATTAACTTTTGAATGGGCTTATCCATTCGAAAGGCAGAGTGGGTGGGCATCTGCCCACCAACGGGCCTGAGCTGAACTGTCTAGGGGGCGCAGGAAGCTGGCGCGGCCTGCAGCGTAGCGAGGACACGGGCTACTGGAGCCGACGATCTTTGATCGACGCTTGCCCCTTGACCGGGCAGATCAAGTCTGGCTGGGGAAAAACAAAGAGAAAGATATTCGGGCCGATTAAAGCGAAGCGGAGACCGGCACGCCCATTTAATTACTCAAATCCGCGCGTATAAGCGGATTTTCAACAATCACTTCACTTGAAAACGGGCTTATCCAGTTTGTGGATGCGCTATCTTGGGAGTAAATCCACGTAAACCAAAGCAGGGCAGGGAGCTCACGCCCACAACTGTAAACGCTACTAGCGCAACACATAGGTTAAAGGGTCTAACTTTGTTCAACACTTTTCCCCTATCCAAGGTTGGAGGACACAGTACTACAACTAACGCCCAATCTGTAAAACGAAAATAACATTTCTGCGACTGCAGCCCTCAAAGGTTGGTGTGTGTTACCCCTGAAACCTGCCCGGTTCAGTTGTGGTCTATACAAAAGCAAAAATGGGCTAACGCGGCTATTTGTTCTATTGGAGTTGTAGCAGTTTTAATTTACCCTAGGGTGTATTAAGAATCGGCAGTTCGCCACTAGGATTAAAAATTGATTAATCATATACAACAAGTAACTTGCGATAGAATGACTTTTGAAGTTTCTGCTAGCCTTATCCAATATGCTTCCGAAACAATTAGACGATTAGAATATCTATACCCCGAAGCGGTGTTTTCGTGTGCTGAGGATAAAGTAATCGTAACAGGTTTGTCCGAGGGTAAAAGGACGGAACTGACACGAAATATTCGCTATGGCTTGTATCGTGCAAAAATCAACGATGAAAGCAAATCACTTCAAGACCTTCTTTTTCGCGAAATGTTTAAAAGATGAATGTATGGCCTCTCAGATTTACTGATACTAATGATGGTGAGTTACTATTCACAGATTATGCAGGTGGTTATTTTAGATCCACACAAGAGTTTCTGGATCGTTACGCAACAGGTGAACTTACAACTTCTGATCAAAATTTCCTCAGTGATCGTGGACATGCCTTTGAAAAGGTCAGTGACCTTTCATTTATAGGATTTGCTTCACGCTGGAGCGGAAGGTTGAATGCCAACAAGGATATAAACTACATAATTTTAGTTCCCACTTTAAGATGCAATTTGTCATGTGACTATTGCCAAGTCTCCCGTGTGAACGAAAATGCAAAAGGTTTTGATTGGGATGATAAAACTCTTTCTGCGGTTCTACGGCTTTTAGAAGGGTTCGGCACAAAAGAAATTAAAGTTGAATTCCAAGGCGGCGAACCCTTGCTACGATTAAATATGCTTCGAGAAGTAAGAAGCTTTTGTAGAAGTCATTTCGAAACTGCTCAATTCGTAGTTTGTACCAATCTCCAAACTGTTTCAAAATATGCTTGGGATTTTCTGTCAGACGAGGACACTCATATCAGCACGTCGTTAGACGGAACCTTTGATGTGCATCAGCAGCAGCGTACAAAAGATAATACCACAACGGGTACGTTCAGAACTAACATCTTGAAAGCTATTGAAACGAAGGGGGTGGGGAATGTCTCAGCCCTTCCAACAATTGATCCGCTATCGGCACCAGAGCCCAAAATTCTGATACAGACATTTGCAGATCTAGGCCTTCATTCAATTTTTTTGCGACCCATCAACTATCAAGGCTTTGCACGGAAACGGTACCAATTCGATCAGGTCAATCAATTTTGGTCAGGATATTACCGCCGTTTTATCGACGAGTTAATAGAGTATAATGCTACTGCAGACGAACCGTTTGAAGAATACTATTTAACTCACATTTTAAGACGTATCATCCAGGGTGGCCATAACAATCATGTTGATTTGCGCAATCCAAATTGGCTTGGACAAGACTACCTTGTGGTCGACTTCAATGGAGTTCTATATCCTACAGACGAAGCAAGGATGATTACACGTATAGGGCAGCTTGATCTGTCAATTGGTAACGTTCATTCGGGGTTGGACCTATCTAAGCTTGATGTTTTGAACTCGGATGCATCGAATTTCTTTGATCCAGATTGTATGAATTGTGCTTATCAGCCTTACTGTGGCGTCGATCACATCGATGATCTCTCTCGATACGGTAGAGTAGATATACCGCGGCATCTGACGGATCATTGTCAAAAGCACATGTCGCTCTTCGATCTTGCATTCGAATTGCTATATTCGGGTGACCCCAAAGTGCATAATTCACTTGCCGCCTGGTTGAATATACCTGGGTATTCTCCACATCTTACTCCTGTGCACTTATGATCCCGCTTCGAATTTCAGTCGACCCGCTTCCAATCGACATACCAATTGTGGCACGGCTAATGATGTCAGCAGATAGAGATGCGCAAAGTTCGCTTGAGCGTGATGCGGTTTTTATAGAGCAATCTTCAGGCGTTGCAGAATTTGATCTGTCTGGAATGTCATTGCGGCTTCGTGTCGAAGATGCTGCGAGCCTTGATGGTGACGTTGTAATGATCTTACCAGGGCAACGTTCTCTTCATAGGCTTATACGTAGAGGCTCAAAACACAATACGCTATTAGTCACAGAACAGTGTGACCAACTTTGCGTTATGTGTTCGCAACCACCTAAGAAGCATCATGTGGACTTATTTGATCAGTTTGTGGAAGCTGTGGAACTCGCCCCAGATAAAGCTACCATTGGTCTTTCTGGCGGCGAGCCGATGCTTCACAAGCAACGGTTATTTGATTTTTTAGAGCGATCTTTAAGTGCGCGTCCAGATTTAAAGTTTCATATTCTGACCAATGGCCAACACTTTGAAAATGAGGACGCAGATTTCTTAAATCGGCTACCTCGTGGGTCAGTTCTATGGGGCATCCCAATGTATGCGGCTAAAGCCGTGGTTCATGATGAAATTGTTGTTAAAGAAGGCGCATTTCAAAAGCTGTGTGCAAGCCTTGCTCTGCTTGCGAAAGTTGGTGCAACCATAGAGCTTAGAACAGTCGTGATGGGTTCTAATGCACAGTATTTACCTGCACTTGCCCAATTCATTGCCACCCATCTGCCGTTCATCAATTTTTGGGCAATTATGCAAATGGAAAGTATTGGTTATGGTCGTATGAATTGGGACAAGGAATTCTATGATACTTCCATCTCGTTTAACACATTATCTGAGGCTATTGATTTGAGCGCTGCATTGGGTACGGAAATCGCTTTGTATAATTTTCCACTATGCACATTGCCAGATAGGTATCGCCAGTTTAGCGTGAATTCGATCTCAGATTGGAAACAAAAATACCTTCTAGAATGTACGGAATGTACACTTAAGGAGCAATGTGGTGGCTTTTTCGAATGGTACCAAGAAAGCAAGGGTTTTGAAGGGATAAAAGCGCAATGAAAAAACGAAATTACTTAGTTCCAACTTTAATGGCCGCTGGTTTTTTGGGAAACCATGCAAATGCTGTAGCCGTGCCGGCATTATACGAACCAGACAACAAAGAACCCAGCCTTTTTGAAAAGCTCAGGTTAAACCATCTATATATCTTAGCAGGCCACAGATCTCACTCCAGCCATGGGTCTCACTCCAGCCACAGGTCTTCGTCTGGTAGTGGCTATACTAAGCCTCGCGCCACTCCGCTCTATACGGCGCCCACGACCAGAAATAATTCAAGTACACCAAAATCTTCAATACTTCCGAGCTCCCCATCAGCGGCCACAAAGACTCTGCCTGGTAATTCAGGAAAGTTCAAAAAGATAGCAATGCAAGTGCAGCTCGCTTTAACGTCATATGGCTACTATAGTGGAGCAATTGACGGGATAATCGGGCGCGGTTCAAAGGCCGCATTGTCGCGGTTTCAATCTGATTTCTCTCTAAAAGTCACGGGCACAATAACTCCGGAGGTTCTCAATGCGATGGGGATTCCTGCAAAGTAGCTTCGTAATTGTGTTCTGTTGTGGCATCGCCGTTGGTATTGCAGGTGCCCCACTCTGGAAAAGCTTGTTGATGATGGCAAGCCAGGCACAATTTGGCGAACTTACTTTCCGATGTGATAATGCAATGCGCGGTCATCTTTTGGCTAAGCAAAAGCTTATTGGAGAGCCATCGAATAAGAATGCAACTAACCTGAAGGCCGCCGAAATTGGACTCCTTGACTGCCAAAATTACGACTTGAAACGAAAGCAGTTGATACGATGGGGTCTAACAGACAATGAACTCAGCGAAATGGCCTTAATTGCGATTGAGGAAAAGGGGCAGGATTTACGAGAGGTGATCAGAGTTCATGAAATTCGCTATTAAGCTTACTGTAACAATTGCATTATTGATAGCAATGCCTGCCTTTGGCGAAACTCTTAGAGAAAAAGTTCTCAAGGACGCAGTTATCAGTGCTGGCCTTGTGCGTGCTGCAAAAACACATGTTCCAACATCTGAAGCAATGGTTTTGATTGGAAAGGAGTTATTCGAAAGCAAGCTGCTATCTTTGGATAAAGACACGGCCTGTGCCTCTTGCCATCTTGATCAATTTGGTTCCGCCGACGGGATTCCGAATGCTCTGGGTACGGAAGCCAACGGAGTAGGTTTAGAACGTGTGTCTCAGGGGGGGGATATCATTCCTAGAAATACACTTCCATTTTGGGGAAGAGGAGGGCAGGGCTTCAATATCTTTTTCTGGGACGGCAAAGTGGATAACGTTGATGGAAAAATACAAAGCCAGTTTATAGGTCAAGAACCATCTACTGATCCATTGGTTGTTGCTGTGCATATTCCGCCTGTTGAGATTGGTGAAATGGTAACCGACACACGCGAGAATGAAGCAAGGCAAACCGAAGAAGTTGAGTCTGCCACAGCAATATACGAATTGTTAGCTGAAAGAATAAGAAAGCATCCAAAGCTTGGCTCCGCATTGGCTGAAGCCCGTGCTTTGCCCGTTGAGCAGATTACTTTTCTTGATGCAGCGGAAGCGATAGCAGCTTTTATCCGCATGAATTTCCAACTTAAGCCAACTAAGCTTCATAAGTTTGTATTTGATGACGGTATGCTGAGTGATGAAGAGTTATCAGGTGGGCTACTTTTTTATGGGCGAGGGCGGTGTTCAGCCTGTCACAATGGACCTTATTTCTCAGATTTCAAATTTCATGCCGTAGCTTTTCCTCAACTCGGATTTGGCAAGAATGGCTTCGGTGTCGATTATGGAAGATTCAATGTCACTCTGGATTACAATGATAGATATTTGTTTAGAACGCCGCCGTTGTTTAACGTCAGTAAAACATCGCCGTACTCTCATTCTGGGTCAGTTGTAGGACTATCCGACGCGATACGCGCGCATGTGGATCCCCTGATTTATTATGATCCAGATACTATGTCTTTACGTGAGCGTGCTGATTTCTATGAGCGCTTAACGCTTTGGGCTAATACACCACTTAAGGGAATTATATTAGACAACAAAGAAATTGAAGAGATTACTGTGTTTTTAAAAACCCTGGAGTATTTTAGCGACCAAAAAGTAAGAATTGTTGACTAGGCTTTAACTAATTTTATCATACAAACAAATAAATATATCCTTTAATGAAAACTCCTTTAATCGTAAGGGATAAATATATCGATTAGTACAGAACAATCGAAAACGGGAATTCAATGGATCTAAGTAGAGACCAGCTTGTAGTATCAACCTTGATAAAAAACCAAGCAGAAAATGAAACAGTAGAGCTCAAAGATAACCTTGACTGAGGAAAATTGACCTTTCTAGTGTAGCGCTTCAATCGCTGCGAAATCATATTTCTTCATGGAATTGTGTGCTCATTTGTTGATATTTATCTGACGATGAACAGTGCGGACATAACCACAAAAGGTTTTCTAACTGTACGCTCTTTGACAGCGTGGCCTATGAGTGCGGATTGAACGCTAGCATTGTGCTCGAAATGCGCATACTAAAATGAATTCAATAGCGGAACTAAATTATACTGATAGAGATTTGTGGCTTGACTTGATAGACACAGAGCTTGATGAAATTGGAGAGTGTATGTCCAGTGATGGGCAAGATCTTGCGAAAAAATCCATGGATATAAATCTACGTAGAGTTATCGAACAATTAGAAACCGCTCGAAAAACAGAACGACAGAAACATATTAAGTAGAGTATTTATAAGCTACGAATTTACCGGTTTGTTTTTATGTTAAAAATTACTATGTGGTATGGAATGTGGTATTACTTTTACTCGTAAGTATAAAATTTATTATAAACAATATATTATGTCATAAGCTATACGGACTGTCTGTCCGCCACTGACCCAAGTCATTGTTATTATTGTGTTTTATATCGTATTTATCGCCTATTTTACGGCGGTTTACGCTGCCATCTACCATACAGAGACGATATAGAGAGACACATTCGGGGCGATTGTGGCTGGCGTCTCTGCCGGGTGTAATTCGGGGTTCGGTTTGGTACTAAAATTCCCTGCTAGCAGGGAATTTGCAGGGAATTTTATCAAAATTTGACAGGATACGCTTTGCGAACCCATCAATAGTCATGTGCTTTCAAGCGGTTGAACTGAATTCCCTGGACATCCAAGCAGGGAATTTGCAGGGAATTGTTCCCGCGCAAGTCGGAACGACAAAGTCACCCCAGTAGGCATTGAGAGATGGTCTTAGGTCATAACCCGAACATCCGCTCTTGCGTGGTCCAATCGAGCGGGACAGGTTGGTTCATCATGCGCTTCAATGTGATTTCCGGTGGCAGGGTGCCTTCAATGATGGCGATCTGGACTTTTGGTGATAGGAAGGCGAGTTGGCTGCGGGTTCGTATAAATGCATCAGTGCAGTTTGCATCACTGGCGATAGTCGTGATCGGTGTGCCGTTTCGCAGCGCGTGCGCCCAGCGATGGGCGTTCCCGAGGGTGCGTATCAATACCGGATCAGGCTCGGGCTGAAGATCTCCGATCACAAGCTTTGCTTCGATCCCGCGACGACGCAGGCGGACCGGAGAATTAATATTGGTGAGGTCCGGCGCAAGGTCTTCTGCGGGGATAGCGAGTAGGGTTGCAAGTTCTGTCTTATCCAATGTCAGCACGATCTTGCTGGGGTCTATTGATCCGGAGATCAGAAGCGTGCGCAATGTGTCAGGGTCTTTACGGCGCAGGCTCTGCACGATGTTCTGTGATGCGCGGTGAAGACCTTCGCCGCACCGCAGATCCGGTGTTGCCAACAATCGCCGTTCAGTGGTTGCTGTTGTGAGATGATTGGCAATGAGATTTGCGACGATCGCTTCGAGCTTCTGGGCTGGCAGACGCCAACCCGTTGGATCGGGGCCGCCCGTGATCAGGCGGTTGGATACATAGTATCGGTGACGCTTTCCCGATTTGTTGCTGTGGGTTGGTGTGAGCCTGTTGCCAGTCTCATCGAAGATCTTGCCGGTAAGGACAGCTTGTTCGGTCGCACCAGTGGTGCGACCACGGTTTCGCCGTGCCGCCTGCTGCAGTTTTAGATGAACCTGCGCCCAGAGGTCTTCGCCCAGAATGGCCGCATGCCGTCCGGGCCAGACTTTGTCTTTATGACGGATCTTGCCGAGATAGACCGGGTTCAGCAGTATCTTGTGGATCTGCCCGCGCGATAGGTGGATACCGCCTTGTTCCCGGCCGGATTTGAACAGATGATGCTTTGATCTGAGCCCCAGACTTTCGGCTTCGCGTTCTACATTGGCAAGCGAACCGTGCCGGTCATACAGATCGAAGAGTGCCTGAACCGTCTGGGCCTCGCTTGCGTTGACGACAAGTTCCCGAACATTCGGATCGGGATGGGGGTCATAACCCAGAGGCGGGATACCTCCCATCCAGAGGCCTTTCTTCTTTGATGCAGCTATTTTGTCACGGATGCGTTCGGCGGTGACCTCGCGCTCGAACTGGGCGAAGGACAGCAGCACGTTTAGTGTCAACCGCCCCATCGAAGATGCGGTGTTAAAGGCCTGAGTGACGGATACAAAGGAACACGCGGCAGCGTCAAAACGTTCAACGAGCCTGGCAAAGTCAGCAAGAGCACGGGTCAGGCGGTCAATTTTGTAGACAACCACCATGCTGATCCGGCCAGCATCAATCTCCGTCAAAAGCCGTTGCAGGGCAGGGCGCCCAAGGGATCCGCCGGAGAGGCCACCGTCATCAAAGCGACCCTTTGCGAGCACCCAGCCTTCCTGCTTCTGGCTTGTGATATAGGCAGCACAGGCATCATATTGGGCATCCAAGGAATTGAAGTTTTGTTCTAGACCTTCCTCGGATGATTTCCGCGTGTAGATGGCGCAGCGGATTTTTGGTGTCGTGGTCATCAGGTGCCGTCCTTTAGGCCGAAGAACCGGGGGCCCGACCAGCGGGCGCCGGTGATCGCGCGGGCGACCGAAGACAAAGAGCGGTGGGTCTGATTGTTCCAGCGATAACCCTCTTCGATCACCTCGACCACATGGGTCACGCCGTTCCATTCCCGAAGCAACCGCCCGCCTGGTTTGAGTGTTAGGCCAGGTCTGTCGGCCCTTGCTGCAACCATCCGCTCAAGACTGCCCGTGAAGTCTTTTGGCAATCCACCAAACTGGCGGGCCTGGATCTCGAAGGCCAGAAAGCGGCGTAGGAAGGACTGACTTAACCCCTTTGGGACTGGGGATCGGAACAGATCGGTCCAAGCGGCAATCAGTGTCGGCCGGTCCATGGCTCCGATCTTGGCGACCGACAGCATCATGCGCCCTCCGGCGTGCCGGCTATCCGGTAAGCGGCCGCGCTGCCGCCAGACTTCGGCGGTATCTTGTCGATTGTGTAACCGGCCTTGCGTAGCGAGCTGAGGGCTGCGCGCACTGAATGCGATTGCCAGCCGGTTGCGGCCTGCAGGGTGGCGATATCGGCACCAGTTTTACGGCTGAGTAATTGGCGTAAAGTTCGGGACTTCGTCTTGCGGGGTGCGTGATTTGTGGATTTGATCATGTGGTTCTCCTTGTCGTGCGGCCAACAGACTGTCCGGCCATCACCGAGGAGAGCCCGGAGTGCGAACCGAGCGTGAGACCAGTGACGCTCTGTTTGGCAAGGAAGTCCAGTCTTTTATGTGCGCTTTTAAGATGTTAGTCGAAACAGCATGTCCCCCTCCATTTAGTTTGTCAACCTACTGTTATTGTGTGAAAAAATTAAATTGACATTTTTGAATTATAGGCAATAGTAAGTGCGTCCGGGTTGGGAGAGCTTAAATATTTGCTCTCCAGCACCACCGCCCTTACCACAACCGTGGCAATGGTCGAAAACCGTTAACCGGACATTATCATGCACTTTGGAGCAACCGCTTAAGCGGAATGTAAAGGAGTACATATGAGTAATAATAAATCAGAAAATAAATCGCCCGAGGCGATCACGGAACTGATTGAGAGCTCAGCCCAAAAGCCGGCGCGCCCAAATGATCTGTTTCGTCCGGTGGACATCTTATGGATCAAAATAGATGAAATAGTGGATGCTCATCGCCGGATGCGGAAGGCTCTGACAGGGCAAGAAGAGGCGGTAAAACGGTCGATTGTGCGCTTTGGTAACCGAATACCAATCCTCGTTAGCGGTAAGAATACCGACGGTAAGCATCGTGTAATTGATGGTCACAATCGCCTTGCAGCGGCACGCCTTCTGGGCGCTGTGTCTCTTCCTTGCATTCTGGTAGATGATCTGCCGGAGATGGAACTTCGCCGCCTTGCGCTCTCACTGAACAAATTGCAGGAGACCGGGGGCTGGGATGAGGAGGCGCTGCACCTCGAGATCAATGAAATCATCGAAATAGATGGTGATTATGAAATCCCAGGTTTTTCGTTACCCGAGATAGAAGCGATCCGGTTTGGTAACATGGAGGTTGGTGAAGTGGATCCGGCCGACGACCTGTCAGGATTGGGCCATCAGGATGCTCTGCCGGTCAGCAAGCCCGGGGACCTTTGGGTTTTGGGTGATCATCGACTGCTCTGTGGCTCGGCCCGTGATGCTATTGGATTGGCTGCAGTGCTTGACGGGCAGGTGGCTGATGCGGTCTTCACGGATCAGCCGTTCAATGTGAAGATAAATGGACATGTTAGAAATGCCTCCAGCGGTTTTGCAGAGTTTGCTGAAGCATCGGGTGAAATGTCCCGCGAGACGTTCATAGCGTTCTTGTCTGAGACCCTAGGCAATGTCGCTGTACTGGTCAAGCCAGGTGGCATTCTTTTTGCCTGCATGGACTGGCGTCATGTTGATGAGATGACGAAGGCGCTCACAGCACTCAAACTGGAGTTGCTCAATATATGTGTGTGGGTAAAAAGCTACCCGGGCATGGGCAGCCTTTACCGAAGTCAGCACGAATTTGTGTTTGTGGCCAGAAAGCAAGGGGCATCACATCTAAACAATATTCAACTTGGAAAGCACGGCAGAAACCGATCGAATGTCTGGCACTACCCAGGGGCCACGGGCGGGTCAGTGGATAGCGATGACGACTTTGCCACTCATCCGACTGTGAAACCAATCCGCATGGTTATGGATGCGTTACTTGATGTGACGGCCCCAAATGACTTGGTCATTGATCCGTTTTTGGGGTCTGGCACGACGATGCTTGCTGCCGAACGGACCCGGCGCCGTTGCATCGGGGTTGAAATTGAACCCGCCTATGTCGACCTAGCGATCCGGCGTTGGCAGATGATGACAGGTGGTCAAGCGGCGCATGCGGAGATGGGCTACACGTTTGACGAGCTTGAACAAGGTCATGTGGACGGATCGTCTTTGGAACCCATGTCAGACAATGGGAAGGCGTTCTAATGGTAAAGAAGAGTAAAACAACAGGCCACGACAGTGTCGGTTACAAAAAACCACCCAAAGATACTCAGTGGAAACCGGGCCAATCCGGAAACCCTTCCGGTAAGAAAAAAAAGGAAGAGTCGTTTGCCGACAAACTAAAGAAGCTTGCGGCCAAAGAAATCATTGTAAATCAAAATGGATCGGCGGTCGCGATGTCGCAGGAGGATACAATGCTCCAAGCCGTATTCACTAAGGCTATGAAAGGAGACTTGGCCAGTATTAAGTTCGTATCAGCGCAACTTGGAGTGGAACCAAGTGACATGTCACAACACACTCACCTTGTGCCGACCGAGGCTGATCTTAATGTTCTGAAAACCCATGCCGACTGGGTTGAGCTTATCGAACAGGCCAGGGTCGATATCGAAAACGCGGCTGCATCAGATACTATGGAAGACGGAGATGATCATGACACAGACTTCTGATGTTTTACGGGCGCTGTACCGGTCCAGCCTTATCGCTTATGTAGAGCGTTCCTTTGCCGATCTCAGACCAGGCGTGCCGTTTCTTTATGGCCATCACATCCGTGCAATTTGCCACAAGCTGGAACAGGTCGAACGCGGCGAACTGACTCGGCTGATTATTCTGATGCCGCCGCGCCATATGAAATCCCTCTGTGCCAGTGTGGTTTTTCCGGCCTGGGCTCTCGGCAGGGATCCGTCTTTGCGCATTATATGCATGAGCTATGGCCTTGACCTGGCCCAGAGCTTCAGTCGGGATACACGACGGATCATTCAGTCTGAACTGTCCCGGAATGTGTTCCCCGAACTGGTGCTTGATCCGATGCGTGCCTCGGCAACAGAATTAAGGACAATGCAAAACGGCTTCCGGATGGCGACATCGAAAGGCGGTTCGCTCACTGGAAAAGGTGCTGACATCGAGATTGTAGACGATGTCAGTAAGGCGGAGGATGCAGCTTCGCAAACTAGGCGAGACAGCATCTGGGATTGGTTTACTGGAACTGCAATGACCCGATTCGATAAGCCCAAGGCTGGTGCAATGATCCTCGTGGCACAAAGGTTGCATGAGGACGACCTTCCGGGGCGGTTGATTGCAGCCGGTGGTTGGGACGTTCTAGAATTGCCCGCTATTGAAACCCGGCAACGGTTTACCATGCTTTCGAATGATGTGAATTGGGATAGGAAGCCCGGGAAAGTTCTTCTGTCGGAGCATATGGATTTACCAGAGTTCGAAGCAAAACGCCGCGAGATCGGCACCCGGAATTTTGAAGCGCAATATCAGCAATCGCCGACCCCGGCTGGTGGCAATATCATCCGACCCGAATGGTTCGGTGAAATTCCGGGTAATCTGCGGTTGAGCGACTACGAGGCGGTGATCCAAAGTTGGGATCCGGCTGCCGTTCCGGGCGATTCAAATGATTACTCGGTCTGTACCACCTGGGGCCTTATCGGAAACCAAATCGACCTGCTGGATGTGCACCGGCGACAGTATCTGCAACCCGACCTTCTTCGGGCTACAGAAAAGCTTCGCCAGGAATGGAAACCCAATCTGCTGATCGTTGAAGCGGTCGGTGCAGGTCGCGGTGTATACGACCACCTCCGGCGGAAGATCCCGATGGGTATCCAGCCTCACAGACCCAAGCTTGGTAAAGAAGAACGTATGGCCATCCAGTCCCCCAAGATTGAAGGCGGTCAAGTCCGCCTGCCTTTAAGCGCATCGTGGAAAGAGGGCTTTCTGGCCGAGGTTGCGGCATTCCCGAATGGAAAATACGATGACCAGGTCGACAGCATGTCACAGGCGTTGTTCGCACTTGATCGTCAGATGTCCGAACTCAGGCATTGTTCTCGATATAAGGGGTAAGTAAATGAGAACTCGAATCGGCACTAAAACGGGGCAGGTCAATCTGCCAAAAATAAGTTAAACTAAAATTATATATTAGAATTAAGAAAAACTAAAAACTCAATTTTGTAAATTATGCTTTAATTACAAAAAAACTCTGAGCACAATATATTCAATATTTTTGAGTGAATTGGCAATCATCGAGATCGTCTAAAAATCAAGATTATTTAAAAACAGAATAAACTCAAATAATAAAATTGGATAAAATATGGAGAACAATTTAAAAAATCACGTAGAGAATTTTTAGCTGCAGCAGGGGGGGTTGCAGTTGCAGCGGTTGCAACAGGCCGAGCCATAGCTCAAGATTCAGATACAATTCGACTTGGTGTAATCCAACCTCAGGCTGGCGTTTGTGCGACTTGGGGCGTTCCGATTACTCGAGGCGCGCAGCTTTGGGCTGAAGAAATAAATGAAGGTGGCGGTATTCTTTGCGGAAATGGCAAAAAATATAAAGTTGAAGTCCTTGCTTACGACAACATTTGTTATGTTCCCGGTGAGGAATTGGTCGCAGCGCGCAAGGCCATTCTGGATGACAGGTGCCAGTTTATTCTTCAAACAATGACACCAGCCAGCCGTCAAGCGGTGGCAGATCTTGTCACAGAAAATAAGGTTCTATCGGGATCTTATGGTGCGGGCTTTATTAGTGAGAAGCATCCATATCTTATGGGCTCTATTACCGGTATTCCAACAACAAATATGATCCATCTAGCAACCGTGCTTGAGCAATATCCGGACATTAAGCGGGTGGCAATCATGGCTGCGAACGTGAGTTACGGCCAAGCGGCAGCAGCGTATTATGCGGCAGCTTGTGAAGTGTTTAAGGAACGCGGTGTTGAAATCGTCTTTGATCAGGAATTTGATGGGTCGGCAAAAAGCGATATGTTCGGATTGCTTACACCAGTTCTGGATTCAAACCCTGATCTGATCGTCGAAGAGCTGTTTGTTCCTGGCGAAAAGCCTCTGATGATTGAGACGCTTGAGCAACTGGGTTACAAAGGTGCTTATGGAAGTGAATCTTGGCCGCTGTCGCTTATTAAGAAAAGAGCGCCACTGGAGTCGCTTGCAGGCCGCCTCTATACAGCGTTTTCGGTTGAAGCATCTGAGGCGAGCTACAATGCACGGGCTCATGCTTTTTATCAAAGGTTCGTTGCGCGGTTTGGCGATGACGACTGGACCATCGAAGCGGCAAATGCTTTCACTACTTTGGCAACATTTGAGGTAGGCATTGGCTTGGCGCAAGAAGCAACAGGCGAAGCCGTAATGAATGCGCTATACAACACACCCGAGATTGATCATCCGACATTCGGCCCATCAAAATGGGGCGGTGCAGATGTATTTGGCGCGAACCATCATCTCCTGACTGAATTGCCTGTGTATGGGCTTGGAGCTGACGGGAATTTTGTACTCGAAGGCATTACAAATGTTAGCGATTGGTGGGAGGAGCATAAAGATGCGGCACTTCCCGTGCTGAAAAAGCGTGGTCAAGTATACGCCTAACGTCGCCGATTAAATGTCACTTCGGGGAAGTACGTTCGAGCACTTCCCCAAATAACTTGGATATACAATGCAAACAGTTGTTAACATGCTATTTCTGAGCGCGTTCTACATGTCGTTCGCAATCGGCCTTGCGCTTGTATTCGGTGTCATGAGAACAATTAACTATGCCCACGGAGCCTTGTATATGTTAGGTGGCTATGTTTTGTATTTTACGTATTCTCTGCTGCATGGGGTTATTCCGAATGCTTGGATATTTGCCAGCTCCTTAGTGGCCGCTGCTGTTCTGGTTGGCTTGCTTGGCGCCCTGATAGAACGCTTGATCATTGAACCACTTAAGGATCAACCGTTTTCAATTTTTATGGCAACTTTTGGTCTGGCCTACATTATTCAAGCACTTGCATTGAAAATTGCTGGCCCTGTAGGAAAATCAATCTCACCCATTTTTCCAGGGATCATTCGGCTCTACGGAGCGGTCATTCCTTATCAGCGCCTTGTTGTGTTGTGCATGATATTTCTGGTCTTCGGCCTACTTTGGATGTTTCTCAGCCAAACGAAAACTGGCAGGGCTATTAGAGCCACAGCTCAAAATAGCACGGGCGCTAAACTTCAGGGCATTGCACTGCCTTGGGTCAGGGTGATTACAATGATCATAGGCGCTGGTTTGGCGGGGCTCTCAGGTGTTCTAATGGGCAGTGTTGTCAGCATCACTCCCTTCATGGGTGGCGAGGCAATCTGGTTCGCATTTATTGTAATTATTGTGGGTGGTGTCGGCAGCTTGCCAGGAGCGGTTGTTGCCGCGTTCCTTTTCGGCACGTTGAACACACTGCTTACCAGTTTCGGTCATGGCCAACTTGTCGGCATGATCGATGCCATCATCATGTTGCTTATCCTGTCAGTAGTGCCAAACGGCTTGCTCGGCGTCAAAGAATAAGGATCACCAAAGATATGAATATAAGTAGAGTTACAAAAGACAAATTGCCGGCACTCAAAGTTGAATCGGCCTTTATACTCGCGGCATTCATTATGCTGCTCATTCTCCCCGTGTTGCTTGGACCTTACTGGCGTAGTGCTTTGACTTTGTTTCTTATAAACTGTGTCATTCTTTTGGGGTACAGGATTATCACCACTATGGGTGGGTGGTCTTTTGCCCACATCGCCATTGTCGGAATTGGTGCCTACACAACTGCAATCCTTACGACAGGAAGTATGCAAGTAAACTTCTGGGCAGCCGTGCCGCTTAGTATTGTCCTATCTGGATTTGCTGCATTGGTCTTGACATTTCCAGTCCTCCGCACGAAAAACTATTACTTTTTTCTCGCTACGTTCGCCGCAGCAGAGGCTCTTCGGCAAGGTTTCATCAAGTTCACTTGGCTTACAAATGGCAATTCGGGGATAGCCTTTATTCCTCGTCCAGACGGATTTGGGATCTCCAATTTCCAAAATGACCTGCAGTTCTATTTTCTAATACTTGCCGTATTGGTATTGGTTGCGATTTTTGTCATCCGCTTTGATAAATCTTACACGTCGAGAGTTATTAAAGCAGTCGCAGATAATTCTGATATTTCGGAATCCATAGGGATAAATACGTGGAAATATAAAAGCATAGCTTTCATTTTGGGGTCTGCAATTGCTGGTTTGGCCGGTGCGTTTCTAAGTTCCTATAACGGTGCCATAAACCCGTCTGACTATGGTTCAAACGCAATGTTCAAGATCGTTGCAGCCGCGGTTGTTGGTGGAACCGCAAGTATTTCGGGACCCATTATTGGATTGATCTATCTTACTTTCATAGAAGAAGCCTTCAGGAATTCGCCGGATTGGGTTCCAATGATCTGGGGTGGGAGTGTGATACTTGTTCTCCTCAAAACCAAAGGTGGGCTTGAGGTTGTATACAAGTATTTGGGTAATAAAATAAGCAGTGCGGGAGACAGAAATGCTTGAACTAACCAGTGTCTCGCGAAATTTTGGGAAGCTTGCAGCCATCTCGGATGTGACGTTTCAAATCAAAGAAAATACTATACATGGTTTGATCGGGCCGAATGGCTCTGGTAAGACAACAATGTTCAATTTGATCAGTGGATTTTTGAGGCCCTCATCAGGGACTATCCGGTTGGATGGTAAACTCCTGAATGGTAAAAGGCCGCATCAAATTGCAGCCCTAGGGATCACTCGAACTTTTCAGCTCACTAGTTCCTATGGGGAATACTCTGTTCTGGAAAATGTTGAGATAGGTCACCATTTGCGGAGAAACATCGGGGAAGCCGCAATTCGGAAGAGTGCTCTGGAAATCATTGATCGAATGGGGATTGGCGAGCATCGTGATACGCCTGCTAAAATTTTGCCTGCGGGTACACAGCGTACGTTGGCAATCGCGACAGCGATGGCATCTACCCCTAAGTTTTTGTTACTCGATGAACCGCTTGCAGGACTTCACCCCACAGAAAAAGCCAAAGTAGCTAGTAAAATTGCAGATCTGAAAGATTCAGGAATAACGATCTTTATCGTCGAGCACGATGTAAAATCCGTGTTTCGTATTTGCAGCCACATTACAGTCATCAACTTTGGTGAAATGATCGCAAACGGGACTCCGGACGAGGTGCGCACGAACCGGAATGTAATTGAAGCTTATCTTGGTGATGGACATTAAACATGCTGAAAATTGAAAATCTTTTTGTCAATCACGGTGAAATACAAGCGGTTCAAGACGTTACAATTGACGTTCCCCCTGGGTCGGTTACGGCGGTTATTGGCAGCAACGGTGCCGGCAAGACAACATTGCTTAAGGCGATATCCGGTCTGTACAAATGCAAATCCGGCAAAATCAATTTGTTCTGTGAAAACATTGTCAATTTAAACTCCGCCAAAATAGTTGCCAAGGGGATTTCCCAAGTCCCTGAGGGGCGTGAGCTTTTTCCGCGAATGTCAATATATGACAATCTTCTTGTCGGTGCCCATTTGCAACCAAAACGGGGCATCCGCAATGATATCGATAAAGTTTTTAGCTACTTCCCCGTGCTTGGAGAAAAACGCAAGCTCACAGCCAAAAGTCTCTCTGGGGGAGAACAGCAAATGCTAGCATTTGGCCGGGCGCTCATGTCCAAACCAAAATTTCTGCTACTTGACGAACCCTCTACAGGCCTTTCGCCGCTCATTGAAAAAAACCTTATGAACACGGTTTTAGAATTGGCGAAACAAGAAGATCTGGGAATATTGCTTGTTGAGCAAAATGCCACCCTCGCCCTTTCTGCCGCAAAATACGCCTATGTGCTTGAAATGGGTTCGGTTGCGTTTGAGGGGGGAGCGAGCGAACTGGCAAATGATCCGCGGGTCAAAGCCGCATATCTTGGGCTTTAAAATTGTGTGCGAAAAAATACTTGGAGGATGTCATGTCAAATTATGAATATATCGTCATTGGAGCTGGATCAGCAGGGTGTGCGGTGGCCGCTCGTTTGAGCGAAGCCGGCAAACAGGTTCTTCTTTTGGAAGCCGGCAAAAACCTGACGACAATGATGATGAGAATGCCGACCGGATTCTTTGAAGTCTATTCCGATGAGCGATACAACTGGAACTATACTGCCGAGGTTTCACAGGGATTGGGTAATCGTGCCACTCCGTTGCCGCGAGGTCGTGTTTTGGGCGGGTCTTCGTCGATCAACGCCCTTGTTTATTTAAGGGGTAATCCGGCGGATTATGATGGATGGTCAAAAGATGGGCTTCCGGAGTGGAGCTATCAAAAGTGCCTTCCGTATTTTAAGAAGATGGAATCCAGTGATCTGGGGCCTAGCGAATACCGGGGGGGCAATGGTCCGGTCTCGGTAAAACAGGGCAAACTCGAATCCCCACTTTTTGATGCGTTTTTGGGGGCGTCTTCAGAGGCTGGCCACAATATATCCAATGACCTGAATGGTGCAGATCCAGAAGGTATGGGGCGTCTTGACGCTAATATCCGCAATGGCGAACGTTGCAGTGCAGCTGATGCTTATGTGCGTCCGGCTCTGGACAATGGTTATTTGACGCTTGTTGATTCAGCATTGGTCAAACGCATCATTATCGAAAATGGGCGCGCTGTGGGCGTTGAATATGAAAAGAATGGGAAAGTCACAACTGCCCATGCCGAATCTGAGGTAGTTCTGTCAGCAGGGGCCTATAATTCACCGCAAATTCTCATGCTGTCTGGCATCGGCGAGGAGGCCGCCTTGCAAGAACATGGGATTGCGCCTGTCGCCAATCTTCCCGGTGTTGGTAAGAACCTACAGGATCATTTGCAGATGTTGCTAACTTACTCTACCAAAGATAAAATATCCATGGCTTGGATTGGGTCCTTCGGTGGGAAATCGCGGGCAGGGGCGCAATGGGTGCTAAACCAAGGTGGGCCTTTGGCGTCAAACATGTATGAGGTCGGCGGCTTCCTGCGCAGTTCGGATAAAGTCCCCCATCCTGATATACAGTATCATGTTTTGCCCATGGTTGGTGCGGTCAAAAATGGTAAGATGAAACTTTTGGAAGGGGTGACGCTTTCGATCACCAACTGTAATCCCCAAAGCCGGGGAGAGGTGAGGTTGGCAAGTGCGGACCCTGCCAAAGCACCCATACTTGATTTGCGATATTTGTCGGATGAGCGGGATTTGGAACCCTTTGAGAGCAGTGTCAGGCTGTCGGCTGATATCATGAACAGCCCTTCGATGAAGCCTTTGATAAAGGAAGAGATTACGCCATGGGGCGGTTTTAAGACCCAAGACGAGATTAAACAGCATATTGCAAAGTCTGCAGAGACCATACACCACCCTTGCGGAACGTGTCGGATGGGCGTTGGCGAAGATGCGGTGGTTGACAGTGATCTTAAAGTTTACGGGATCGATTGTTTGCGAGTAATTGACGCCTCAATTATGCCCAAGATAATTACTGCCAACACCAATTGTGCCAGTATCATGATAGGTGAAAAGGGTGCAGCACATATTTTGGGATGGCATGAGGTAGGTTAATGTCATATATAGAAAACGGAAGCCGTTTGAGTAAGAGGTCATCATGAAGCAGCTTTTGGAATGTTTTGCTGATTGCTGGCGGCAATCTGATACCTTAAGCGTAGCGGAAATGGTTCGTGGCGTTGACGCGAATGGCGATTGCTCAGCCAGCGGCGTACCCTCTCATCTTCAAGCAGACTATAACAAAGCAGTCGCTGCAATAAGCGTCTTTCCCATCATGCGAGATGAATTTCGGCATATAGGCGATCGGCTGCAATGGAGCTACGGTGACCTGGATGTACCTGACGAGTTTAAAGGGCGCTTCGCCATTGTTGAGCTTGTTGGCCCAAGCGGCATGATTATAAATTCAGAAATCAGTTTTGGCTTTGTCCTTCAAACACCTGAAATGGCGTATCCCAGCCACAAGCATGCAGCAAATGAACACTTCGTCATATTGAGTGGCACGGCGGACTGGCAAAAGGATAGTGGTTCGTTTGAACCACGTCCACCAGGCTCAGTCATTTCGCATGCTTCTTTCCAATCTCATGCCGTTACAACGCACAGTGATCCAATGCTGGCGATGTGGTTCTGGCAAGGAGACATTGACAAAGAGTCGTATCAGTTCTCCAGTTAAATTCGTAAGTTTGCAATTGTGTCTCTGTCCCAGAGTCGTGATATCGTACCTGTAACAATCTTGTGACTTGAATTGCTTTCATCGCTTTCGCTCCTTCTTCCAGCCAGAAAAGGTAAAGCAGAAAACTCTAATTCAAAATGGTCCAGTTATCTGGGGGCAGAGCAAATATGGTTTTACTTAAGCTGCAGGCATAAGCTTAACACTATGACCCATTTTACGTAATGTTCGACCCCAATTATGGGGACTAGAGCAAGCTTCCATTCCAATCAAGCATGAGGGTAAATCTGAAAAGAACGGCAAAACGTCGCTCCGTTTTAATTTCTTACGCAGCAGAATTTTACCATCCGAACCAATCCCGTGAACTTGGAAACCATTTTTTGCCAGATTAATGCCGACAGTTGTAATATTATCCATTTTAGAACTCCTTTTATAGTTTACCTAAAACACCACACTATCACACGGTGCGGTGCTGGAGGTCGTCCACCACATCAGGTCCAACTTAAATTACATTGGTGTGTTGATGCCTGTGTATATTAGCATCCGCATCTTTTGCATTTATGTGTTTTAAGAAAAGTTGCTCAGCTTGGGTGTGCTGGAGATCCGGATTTGTTACGAGAAACACTGAAGCGGTCGGCAAATCGTCAAATGGCGGTAGTTGCCAGAGCGTTCCATTTGTTACATACGGATTTGCTAAATGGATTGGTAAAAAACCGATTCCCATCCCAAACTCAATCATACGGCGGACCTCGTTTACAAAACTGGATTGGCCGCGTACTCTTTGGCCAATCGATGCTTTTGCTCGATATGCTGTTACATCCCCCATATGCTTCCCGCCAAGTACATCCATAGTAAATCCAATAAAGGGCTCGGTACGCAATTCATTGTCAGAAAGGTCACAACAACCCGCTAGGCGATGAGACGATCCACAATAAAGCCCAAAACGTTCTTGTAAAATTTCGCGGAAGCTAAGGTTTTCGGGGACAACACCACCTGTAATGCCTAAAGTACACAATCCAAGTTCAACGGCCTGAACAATTTTATCAACAGTGGAAATTTCCATTTCCATATCAACACCTGGATACTTCTGAAAAAATGCAGATATTGCTGCATCGAATTCTGGGGTTGCTATCTGATCTATTGAGTGAATAATGATTTTACCGGTAATGGCTTGTGGCGCTTGATCAAAAGCAATAGGCATTCTTGAAATTGTTGCGTAAATCGATCGCACTTGCTCGACCAAACGCATACCTGCCGGCGTTGGTACCAGTCCGGATTTGTGCCGTTCTATTAATGGCACACCCGCGGTATCCTCTAATCGTTTAATTGCTTGGCTAACCGCAGGCTGCGTCCTGTGCAGTACATTTGCCGCTTTAGTCATGCTTTTTTCTTGAACAACAACCATGAAACTATAAAGCAAGTTCCAATCAAGATTTCGAGCAAAGTTATCCACTTTTTTAACTCACACATAAATTAAACTTATGTCTACTAGTAGAAATAAGAATTTTCAATGCGAAATTTTATTTCCTATACTGAACCCATAATTACAATCAATGTCCGTTTAGGGAGGAAACTATGAAAAAATTAACTGGTATAGCTGCTGTTCTAGTAGCCACACTTGCAACTGGTGCAATGGCTCAGGATAAAGTAGTTCGTATGGGAACCGAAGGTTATTATCCGCCGTTCAACTATTTTAACGCTGCTGGCAAGGTAATCGGTTTTGACATCGATATCGGCAATGCTTTATGTGCCGAGATGAAAGTAACTTGTGAATGGGTTACTACAGACTGGGCTGGCATTATCCCTTCACTGAATTCAAACAAGTTTGATACAATTATTGCGTCTATGTCGATCACAGCCGAGCGCAGTAAAGTAGTGACTTTTACCGACCCTTATTACTTTAACGGCGCGCGCTTTATTGCGCCGAAGGACAGCGGCCTGAAAGCTGCTTTGCCAGCTGATCTGGCGGGCAAGATTATTGGCACACAGGAATCAACACTAGAGGTTGAAGTGCTTCAGCAGTACTTTCCAGACAGTGACCTGAAATTCTACCCAAAACTGGATGATGCTTTACTTGATCTGGGCAATGGCCGGGTCGATGTAGTCTACGCCAGTCAATTTGTTCTGGGTGCATGGATGGCAAAGGATGATGGTTCTTGTTGCGGGTTTGTCGGCGAGACCTCACGTAGTGATGGTAACAAAGGTACTGGCATTGCTGTGCGCCAAGACGATGCAGAATTGCTGGCTAACCTGAATACGGCGTTGGCCGCTATCATTGCCAATGGCACCTATGAAGAAATTCGCAATCAGTATTTCGAGTTCGACGTTATGACAGAACCGAAAACAGCAAGCGAGCTTTTCCAATAAAATTAGAGCGGGCTCGTAAAAAATCGGGCCCGCATTTCATTTTTTCATATGGTGCTGAGCCAATGCTGGTTCAAGCACAAAAGGAAGGTTACTAAATGGAACTTCTTTCCCTTTTGGCTTATGGCGATACAGGTTGGGGTGACGAGCTGTTGCGCGGCCTTGGTGTGACGCTTGCCATTGCCTTTACTACAGCACCGTTTGCTCTCTTGTTCTCTTTTCTGATAGCTTGGGGTAAGGCCGTAAAAAACCCGGTGATACGTGTTTTCTCAAATGGTTATACGACCATTTTTCGCAGTTTGCCCGAGCTTTTGACTCTGCTCATCATTTATTATCAGCTGCAATCAATTATAAACGCCGTGATCCATCTGGTGTTTCCGGATGTCAATGTTTCGCTCAATGCTTTCGCAGCTGGGGTGCTGGCCCTGACATTGGTCTTTTCCGCGCTTGGTAGCGAAGTTGTTCGCTCGGCGTATCAAGCTGTTGGTAAGGGGCAGGCCGAAGCGGCCGCGGCACTTGGTCTAAATCGACGTCATTCCTTTTTCAGAATCGTACTGCCGCAGATGTGGCGACACTGTGTTCCTGCCTTTGGTAATTTGTGGTTAATCCTGCTTAAGGATACCGCCCTTGTTTCTGTCATCGCCATTAGTGATCTGGTTCGATACGCAAACATGGCGATTGCCACAACCAAAGAGCCATTCTTCTTTTATTCGGTGTTGGCCATAATATTCATCATTCTTGCCTTCCTTTCAAGTCTTGTACAGACCCACATTGAGCGGCGAACTAGTGCTAACTTGCAAGGAGGCCGGTAATGTTATCTCATTTAACCGACAATATTGATCTATGGGTTGAAGGGCTGACAAATACAGTCAGTCTTACCTTGCTCGGCGTCATTTTTGGTTTCCTCGTAGCCTTGCCGATTGCGGCGGCACGGTTAAGCAAGAGCAGCATTTTGTCACGCGCCGCTTATTCTTATGTTTACCTGGTGCGTGGTACGCCGCTTTTGGTGCAAATATTTCTGATTTATTACGGGTTGGGACAGTTTCATAGCGAGCTGAAAGGTATGGGCTTGTGGTGGTTTTTCCGTGATGCATTCTACTGTGGCTTGACGGCTTTTGTCCTGAATTCGGCAGCATATCAGGCTGAAATACTGCGCGGCGGAATTCTTGCGGTGCCAAAAGGGGCGATTGAAGCGGGTACAGCTCTTGGTTTAACCAAGTTGCAAATATTTCGCAAAATCATCTTGCCAATTACCATGGGTAGAATGTTACCTGCCTTTGGCAATGAGTTCGTTTTACTTTTGAAAGCTTCAGCCCTCATTTCGATCATCACTGTGCGTGACGTCATGGGGCAGGCAAGGTTTCTTTATGCCCAGAACTTTGACCTTTCAGTCTATTACATTGCCGCGCTGAATTATCTTATTATCGTTCTGCTGATCGAAGCGCTTTGGCGCAAACTTGAAAGTCGTAATGTCTGGTTGCATTATGCAGGGGGCCGTTAAATGAAAACAACGTCAAAAGATCTCGTGTTTGGTCAAGAAGGTGTCTTCCAGACAGAAAGCAGACTGGATGATCCCTGTGTTGAAATGCCTTATTCTGGCATTCGGACCTTCCTGCGCCGCCGCCCTAGCCATGATTTTGCAGAAGCGGATTTGGCGGTTTATGGCTTCCCTTTCGATATGACGACCTCTGGCCGCTCCGGCGCGCGTGCTGGGCCGTCCGCTTTGCGAGAGGCTTCAACCCAGGTAGCTTGGGGAGAGGTGTGGCCATGGGGGTTCGATCCGTTTAAAAGGTTAGCGGTTGTTGATTGCGGCGATGTTCCATTTCGTCGCGGCCAAGCAGCACAAGCACTGGAGGCAGCCACCGAATTTGCCCGCAGAATAGTCGCATCTGATACTGGCACCATCATGCTGGGGGGGGACCACTGCACCACTTACACTGCCCTTAAAGCGCACGCTGAACGTCATGGGCCGCTTGCACTGGTTCAGTTCGACGCCCACCGAGATACGCAAAAAAACGAACATTTGGACCACGGTACCTTTGTGTATCATGCTATAAAAGAAGGATTGATTGACCCCGCTCGCTCGATCCAAATTGGCATTCGCACCTTTTATGATGACGATGACGAGATGACGGTTCTTTACCGCGACTGGTTGCATGAAAATGGCTGGAAGGCGGCTTTGCAACGGATCAAAGAAGTTATAGGCACCGGGCCCACGTATCTTACAATCGATATTGACAGCATTGATCCTGCATTCGCACCAGGGACGGGCACACCCGTTGTGGACGGTATGCTGCCCAACGATATTATTCAGATATTGCGACAAACTACGGATGTGAATTTCGTCGGCATGGACCTGGTCGAGGTCGCCCCTGCCTATGATCCGGCGGGAATTACCGCATTGCTGGGGGCATCTTTGATCATGGAATACATTTGCGCGCGGGCTGCGCACAAGGAAGACTAGATTATGGTGTTTCGGGTCGGGATCATAGAGTTTGCGCATGAAAGCAATACATTCACTGTAAGGCAAACGGAATTGAATTCGTTTTGTTCAAGCCGTTACCTGAGTGGTGCTGAAGTCGTGCACGCCCTGAAAGGCACCAGCTCCGAGATTGGCGGGGCCATTGATGCCGCTGCCTCTCACGGCTGGGAATTGATCCCGGTAGTTGCCGCCCACGCGCAACCGGGCGGACCTGTCACTGAAAAAACGCGTCTGGAAATTACGGGCAATATTCTTAAGCGACTGCGCAATGAGGGACCGTTTGACGGCCTTTTTATTGCTTTACACGGAGCAATGGTGACACAGAGTTCGCAGGACGGTGAGAGCCAGTTTCTGACAGCTGTACGCGAAGTGGTAGGCAACATCCCAATCGCGATTACGCTTGATTTGCATGCTAATATCTTTGATGAAATGGCCGGATTAGTCGATATAGCCATCAGTTACAGAACCTATCCGCATGTCGATATGTATGAAAGCGCGACCGAAGCCTGCGATTTACTTCATCGCGCAATGGCAGGCGAAATCAATCCTTATGTGTGTATTTCCCGCCCACCAATGTTGGTCGGATGCGATGACGGACGCACAACCAATGATGGCCCGATGTGCCGAATTCTGGAGCTTGCCGCGCAGGAAATGCAAACGCAAGGCATTTTGAACGTTGCGGTAAATGCCGGTTTTACAGATGCCGACGTTGCCGCTGCCGGCCCCAGTGTTTTAACCACTTTTAATGCGCAAGTGATTTCCGGCACGCAGGCCAAAACTGTCACCAATCGGGTATGTGATATTATGTGGGATTTACGTGACATCTTCGAAAGACCTATAGAGTTGGCCGATTGCGTTGCAGAATTGTGTTCTCACAAACCGGATGGCAGACCAGTTATCGTAGCTGATTACTCGGATAACACTGGTGCAGGAGCTTATGGAGACTGCACTGCTGTGCTCGCCTCTCTCATTGAAGCAGGTTTGACCAATGCGGCACTCGGTGCGTTTTGTGATCCTGATGCAGCGCGAGAACTGACAGCAGCAGAATTTGGCTCAGAGGTTACACTTAAAATCGGCGGCAAAACTGACATGAGCGTTGGCGGGGGGCCGCTTGAGCTGACCGGAATTGTATCGGCTAAATCAGACGGAAATTTTACCTATGAGGGTCCGATGCTAGCTGGTGTTCACGGTGCACTAGGCCCCAGCGTGTGTTTTAGAACCCACGGCATTGATGTGATGATCACAACCGAACCATTTCAAATGCATGATCAAAACCTTTTCCGGACAGTCGGGATAGAGCCCGCTGAAAAAGCCATAGTTGTAGTCAAATCCATGCAACATTTCCGTGGTGCGTTTGAGCCGATCGCAAGTCATGTTCTTGTCACCGATGCGGGGGGGCTATGCACCCCGGACGTGACACTCAGGGCCTATGACAAGTTGCGACGTCCGGTCTTCCCGTTGGATGACATCGATGTCTGAATTATTTGCATCTCTCACCCCTGCACAAAAAGACGTTACCGGTAGCCATGCCCGCGTAACATTCTGTGCGCGAGGATTAGAGCAAAATTGCACAGCATTGGTTGATCTTTGCGCGGAACACGGGATCGAAATTACTGGCGTGACCAAGGCAACCGCAGGAAACCCGGATATCGCGCGGCTGATGCTGGGCGCGGGTATACCAACGCTGGCGGAATCACGGTTGGGAAATATCCGCCGATTGCGCAGTGTTGGTATTTCTGCACCAATCATGCTGATCCGCGCGCCAAGTTTTGAAGAAATCACGGATGCGGCCAAGCTTGCCGATATCTTTCTTTTGTCGGACATCAGTACAATCGGCGCTGTGGCGAAAGCCTGCAAGCACCTTGGTAAAACAGCCGAAATCATCATCATGGTGGATTTGGGTGACATGCGTGAAGGCATACCATCTGCGGAGCTTTTTGATTTGATCACACAGGTACAGGCAATCGAAAATGCAAATATTGTCGGTATTGGGACAAACCTTGCCTGCAATATAGGCATTCTTCCCAGTAAAGAAAACATGCAAGAATTGGCCACATTGGCACGCAATACAGAAGCACAAATCGGTAGGCCTCTACGTTATGTCTCTGCGGGAAATTCAAGCGCAATCACGTTAATGGCCAAGGGCGAAATGCCCCCTGAGATCAACCACCTGAGGCTAGGTGAAAGTCTTTTGCTGGGCCGCGAAACGGCATATGGCCAACAGATTAAGGGAACAAGTGCGGATTGTTTTACTGTATTCGCGCAAGTCCTTGAAATATGGCAAAGGCACATCCGGGATAATAGCCCGAGAGGCCTGAATGCTTTGGGGCAAAAAGCTTCGCTTACAAAAACGGGCTTGCGAAAACTGGCTGTGCTTAACTTAGGGGCCGTTGATGTAGAAATCAGCGGGCTAACCCCCTTGGTGTCCGGTGTTGAGATCATTGGGTTTTCCAGTGATCATATCATTTTGGATGTAACAAAAGCCAAAGATATTACTGTAGGTTGCGACATTGGGTTTGCCCTGAATTATCACGCGCTAACTACAGCCATGACATCGCCATATCTGTTGCAGATTGAAGAAGTGACAGCGGCGTTCAAATCATCAAAAATGGGAGTATAACATGTCTGACACTACAATAGATCGAGATATCGACCAAAGCAAAATGGCGGTCAGTGACGAGGTTGTCATCGACATCAAAGGTATGAGCAAATGGTATGGCACATTCAAGGTTTTGACCGATATTAACCTTCAGGTGCGACGTGGCGAGCGTATTGTTATTTGCGGGCCTTCGGGATCGGGTAAATCCACATTGATCCGCTGTTTGAACCGTTTGGAGGTGCATCAAGAAGGGCTGATTGCTGTGGACGGGGTTGAGCTAACGTCTGACCTTAAAAACATAGACAAGATCCGCTCTGAGATTGGTATGTGTTTTCAGCATTTCAACCTGTTTCCACATCTGACTATCCTTGAAAATTGCACACTTGCCCCAATGCTTGTTCGTAACACCCCGAAAAAAGAAGCAGAAGCGGCGGCAATGCAATACCTTGAAAAAGTGAAAATTCCCGATCAGGCTGACAAATACCCGGGCCAACTTTCTGGAGGGCAACAACAACGGGTGGCCATTGCACGTGCATTGTGCATGCAACCACGGATCATGTTGTTTGATGAACCAACATCAGCACTTGACCCTGAAATGATTAAAGAAGTTCTAGATACGATGATCGAGTTGGCCGAAGAAGGCATGACTATGCTTTGTGTTACCCACGAAATGGGTTTTGCCCAAGCGGTAGCAAACAGAGTGATATTCATGGATCAGGGCCAGATCGTAGAAGAAAACGAACCTGTGGCTTTCTTCAACAACCCACAGAACGAAAGAACCAAGATGTTCCTTAGCCAAATCTTGCAACACTGATAGCCAAAAAATTACCATGAAAGTGACCTTATGACTGCCCTAAATCTTGCCCTCGTTCCCTTCGTCAATGTTGAAAACATGATGCGCCTTATTCTGGATTTAGGCCTTGAGGAATGCCTTGAGGAACTCACTACCTATATCGAAGAGGATTTTCGCCGTTGGCCGCTATTCGATAAAACACCCCGTGTTGCAGCACATTCCCCCGAAGGGGTTATCGAGTTGATGCCAACTTCGGACGGAATTGATTATGGCTTTAAATATGTCAACGGGCACCCAAAAAATATGAAAGAGGGTTTGCAAACGGTAACGGCGTTCGGGATGTTGGCATCGGTTGATACGGGGTATCCGGTGCTATTTACCGAAATGACAATTCTTACTGCCCTGCGAACAGCTGCTACATCTGCAATGGCCACAAAATACTTGGCACCAAAGGGGGCAACGACTTTAGCCATGATTGGCAACGGTGCCCAATCAGAGTTTCAAGCGATGGCGCTTAAGAAGATTTGTGGGATCAAGGTCTTGCACCTCTATGATACCGATCCGGCGGCAACCGAAAAATGTGCGCGCAACCTCGCGGGCTCTGGGCTCACGATTGTAAAATGCACCACACCCGAAGAAGCAATCATGGGGGCGCAGGTCATTACGACATGCACTGCCGATAAGCAGTATGCGACCGTATTGACCGATAATATGGTGGGCGCAGGCGTACACATCAATGCAATCGGCGGCGATTGCCCCGGCAAGACAGAACTTCACCGTGGCATCCTTGAACGTTCGGATGTGTTTGTAGAATATCCCGAACAAACGCGTATTGAGGGCGAGATCCAGCAAATGGACGCAGATTTTCCAATTAAAGAATTGTGGCAAGTTCTGACCGGGGCCGAACAGGGTCGTACCAATGATCGTCAGATCACGCTATTTGATGGCGTGGGCTTTGCCATTGAGGACTTTTCCGCACTTCGGTGGCTTCGGGATAAAGTATCCCAACCCGGGTTCTGTCATTTGCTTGATATGGTCGCTGACCCTGATGATCCGCGTGATTTATTTGGTATGATACAACGCGAACGTGAACGCATGAATGCAGCATGAAACCGTCAAAAAAGTTGTCACAGAAATCGCTGCCTGAAGATCTTAACCCTGCGGGCTTATTGAGGGGTCTTTTCGACCGAGCTGTTGAGGTTGCCGACCCTATGCGCGCCCTTGCCTCATATCTTCCAAAACGTCCAGTTGGGCGTGTTGTGGTCGTTGGGGCAGGCAAAGCCTCGGCGCGTATGGCTGAGGCTGTTGAGGCAATTTGGGGGCCATGTGAGGGGCTGGTCATAACGTGTTATGGCTATGGCCGGCCTTGTAAACGTATCGAGATTGTTGAGGCGGGCCACCCGGTACCCGACCAGAATGGTGCGCAGGCGACCCTGCGTATGTTGGAACTTTTGAAAGGCCTTGACGAGGATGACTTCGTATTGGCGCTTATTTCAGGCGGCGGATCGGCCCTTCTAACGGCGCCAACTGGTAATATTTTAGATTCTGAAAAACAGCAAATCAACGCCGCGCTATTGGCTTCGGGGATGCCAATCGATAAAATGAACATCGTGCGCAAGCACCTGTCGCGCGTTAAGGGCGGGCAACTGGCCGCAGCATCAAATCCGGCCAAAATGCTAAGCCTGATGATTTCGGACGTCCCAAAAGATAATCCTGTACATATCGCTTCCGGGCCCACAGTGGGGGAGGATAGCACACCCGCCCAAGCTTTCGAAATTCTGAACCAATACGGTATTGAAATACCGCCGTCGGTCAAGACAGTGCTTGCCGCACCAACCCGCGTTATACCAACCGGAGATAGGATGTTGAGCCGGGTAGAAAACCAGATCATAGTTGCGCCCGCACAATCGTTAGAGGCCGCCTCGCAGATGGCAAAGGACCAGGGTTTTGACGCCATCATTCTGGGTGATGATCTAGAAGGAGAAGCGTCTGATTTGGGTGCGAAACACGCCGATCTTGCTCTTAAAATCAAGCGCGAGTTATCTGCGAGCGCGCGACCAGTCGTGCTTATTTCAGGTGGAGAATGCACTGTCACACGGCGCGGTAACGGGAGTGGTGGACCAAACGCGGAATATGCGCTTGCACTTGCTATCGCTTTAAATGGGGTGCCCAATATTTACGCTATTGCATGCGATACCGACGGGGTAGATGGAACAGCTGAAGTAGCGGGCGCACTCATTACACCTGCAACATTGAAAATGGGTAAACTGGCGGGTTGTAAAGCCACAGATTACCTTGCAAGGAATGATAGCCACAGCTTTTTTGCAAAAATACACGCACAAGTCGTGACTGGGCCAACGTTGACTAATGTCAATGATTTCAGGGCAATAGTGATCTTGCCACCGAGTTGCTCTGACACATCGGCTTTTAATATCCACCTATGTATTTAATTATGACACGTTTTATAATTAGTAACTCAAAAAGCTGGATCAGGTGCAGATTAGGATAAATAGGACGTCACCAATAAGGATATAACAAATGGATAAGAAATCTATTAATTCTGACTCTGCGCCTGCGCCTTTGGGCGGGTACGAACAGGCTATCGAGGTCTCGGGAACAACGCGACGGCTCTATATCAGTGGTCAGATTCCCATGTGCCATTTAGGCGCTGTGCCGGAGACATTTCAGGCCCAGGCAGAACTTGTGTGGGATAATATCAAGGCTCAGTTGCGTGAAGCAAGTATGACCCTGAATAATTTAGTGAAAGTGACAATTTACTTGTCTGACAGAAAACATTGCATGGAAAACAGAGCGGTACGTGAGCGTGTAATGGTGGGCCAGTCAATTGCATCAACGGTAATTATTGCCGATATATTCAGCGAAGAATGGCTGCTGGAAATTGAAGGGATAGCAGAAGCCTAAGGTAACACCTGAGGTGACCGGAAACAGTTGAACATGGCTTTCGACATGCCTGGTTAATTGTCGGTAAATTGGTGACTGAGTGCAGGAATTTTAGACATCTATTAAATCTGATTCAGATTAAAGAAAGCGATAATATTGAATTCCTCTGGATTGCAGTATGATCTGTAGCATAAGGCTTCCAGCGAGGTGCTGGGCCGAAAAAACAACCAGTACAGGGAAGTATCATGGCCTCTTATGAAATATTCGAGCTTGGGAATGTAGCACTTCAAAAAGGTACAACGATTCCTAATGCCAAACTTGCTTACAAAACAATGGGCGCGCTCAATGATAACAAAGACAATGTGGTAGTGTGCCCTACGTGGTTCACTGGATATATTGATGATGTGCCGCCGATTTTCATCGGTAAGGGCCGTGCAATCGATCCGGACAAACACTTCATTATCATTCCGGCATTGTTTTCGATGGGAGAGTCATCCTCCCCCAGCAACACGCCCGCGCCGCATGAATATTCGAGATTTCCACATGTGACTTACTTTGACAACGTAAGTTTCCAGCATCGGCTGCTTACAGAAAAATTCGGGATTACAGAGATCCAATTGGTTGCAAGTTGGTCCATGGGCGGCACGCAAGCATATCAATGGGCAGCGCAGTACCCTGATATGGTTAAAGCAATTGCGCCGGTTGCTTGTTCTGCCAAGACCAGTATCTATAATGAGCTATTTTTGAAATCAATTCGCAAGGCAATGGTTAGTGATCCCGCCTATAAAGATGGTTATTATGGTGATGTTCCGCCTCTTGCCGGTATGCGGGTGATGGCCCAAATATATGCAGGTTGGGGCATGTCTGAAGAATTCTATCGCAAAGAGGTTTTCCACGCATTTGGCCACGCCACCCTTGATGATTTCCTTGTAGATTTCTGGGAAGCCTATTTTGGAGCCCGAGACGCCAACAATCTGATCTCACAAATCTGGACTTGGATTCATGGCGATATTAGTGACCAACCCTTGTATGGTGGCGACATTACCAAAGCATTGGGCGCGATTAAGGCAAAAGCGATTGTATTGCCATCGGCAACAGATCAATATTTCCCACCAGTAGATAACGAGGCAGAAGTTGCTGCCATGTCAGATGCGGAACTAAGGGTTATTCCATCTATCCTTGGGCATTTTGCACCGTTTAATCCAGATGATCAGAAATTCATCGATGATGCGATTAACGATCTTTTGAATGGGTAAGTGAAGGCCGCTAACGCGGCCAGCCATCAAAAGTGATCGTCTTAAATAAACGCAGCTTATAATCTGGCAGCGCCCGATGGAGTTCGCCATATAAAAAGGAAAATACCATGAGTAATTTTGTAGAAAAAACCTCAAGTCCCTTTGCCCCGCGTATGAACGGGCCGCTTTCAAGGCGGGCGTTTGCAAAAGGAGCACTGATTTCGGGTGTTGCACTTGGAATGGCGCCGTTAGCTTTTTCCAGTGCCGCAAAGGCCCTGCCACAAGGCGGGGGGGCGTCTGTGAACGCGCTACATAAAATGATATCGGAACAGCTTTTGGTTCACAATAATCAGGTGGCATTGGGTGCCAATGCGCTGGAAATTGCGACACAGGACGATACGTTTCACGACCACCTTGGTATGCAGCTTCACTCGGGTTTCTCTGTTAATGCCGCTTAATAGAATATTAACCTAATAAGGGGTCAGCAATCGGGTGGAAAATTTCATACTCACTTTCTGACCTCAAAATCTAAAAGCGATCTGGAATAGCTAAATGACACCAAAACCAAAAACCCTTGTTCTTTATAATGGCCCCACCTCCCCATTTGCCAGAATGACATTTATTGTGGGAACCGAACTTGGGATCACCTTCAAAGATCAAACGATAGATGTTTATAATGCCGCTTTTTTGGATGATTTTAACCCGCTTCGCCAAATTCCTACACTCGTCATAGACGGGAAAACAGCTATTTATGACAGTAGAAGTATTTTCGCATATTTCGATGCTATATCCGGCCAGCCGTCAATTTTGCCGAATGATGATTTTGAGCAAGCGACGCGGATATCGCTGTTCCTTAGTCTAACAGATGCCTGTTTACAGTGCCGTATGGCAAGTGTTCTTCCCGTAGAAGAACGCAGCATAGCTACTATTGAAAAGCTTTTGGTCAGAATAAACCGCACGTTGGATTTCTTGGGAAAGAACGCCGAGAAAACGATATCTGGGGATTTGCGACTAGAGCAGATTGTGGCGGCTTGTACGCTGGAGTATATTGATTATCGTTACTCTTCTGATTGGCGCCTAAGATCTCCGAAACTGAACTCTTGGCTTAACCAGTTTTCAAAACGCCCCAGCATGGTTAATAGTCGGCCTTCGGAATAACGGCTGCAGTTAAGATTTTCGCATGGCCACTTCTGATCGGCAGTATTCATGGAATACCTTGGCTTGATCAGATAGTTTTCTGTCTGCACTCCAGACCAGCCCAATATCCATCGTGGGAATTTTGTCACTGATATTTGTACTTTCTATCCGTTCAGCATCCAACGACCAGGGGCGAAACAGCATGTCAGATAAAATTGTAACACCGCGACCGGTTGCTACCATGCTACGAATTGCCTCGACAGAATTGGTAGAAAACTGGATATTCGGTTTATGATTATGATAACCCCAATAAGTCTGTGTTGTTGTTTTAGCATCATCAATCATCAGTTGAATATAGGGCTCACGCGCAACTTCCGCCAGTGTAACGTTAGGTTTTGATGAAAGACGATGTCCGGCTTGTGTCCATAATCTGCGGGTAGAGCGGATCAATGTCTCATGTTTTATGTGCTCCATATCGCTGAGATTTGAAACGAGCATCAATGCAATATCCAGTTCACCCGAGACTATTTTTTTCTCCAACTCCTGGCGCTCAAACTCAAATACTTCGATATTGATTCCTTTGTTCGCTCGGGAAAATCGTGACAAAGGTGAACTAAGGAAATATCCTGCTATCGTGGTCGTAACGCCTAAACGAAGCTTGCCTGATATTGACTTCTTACTCTTGGGAAGGTCTTTCACTGCGGCCGAGACAGACGCCATGATAGAATTACAATGTTGTAAAAACCTTTTGCCTGCAGGAGTTGGGTAGACGCCACGCCTGTGACGCTCCAGTAACGGTACACCAACACGTTCTTGCAAGTCTTTCATCGCACTACTAACAGCAGATGCGGATACGTTTAGCTGTGAAGCAGCCTCATTGATTTTCATGGTCTGACATACAGTAATAAAATATTTTATTTGACGAAGAGAGATCAATTCAAAGGTTCCTTGAATGCTATTTATCCTATCATAAACAGTCGCAGTTTAGTATCAAGTAAAATCGAATACAGAAATTATATTAAAGAAATTGTCTATGCCTACTTATAGTGGGAAAGTTAAGAAAATCTAAAAATATAAATGAGAGGTTGATGAATAATGAAGATCAATTGTGACATGGGTGAAGGCTATTCGATCTATACAGTTTGTGATGATCAGGAAATGATGAAGCAAATCTCGGTTGCGAATGTGGCTTGTGGCTTTCATGCTTCTGATCCCGTTGTGATGCATGAAACCGTGAGGTTGGCCAAAGAAAATAACGTTCTTGTTGGTGCTCATCCTTCGTTTCCCGATCAGCAGGGCTTCGGACGCCGTGAGATGAAAATCGGCCGTGAGGAGTTACGTGATTTGATCATTTACCAGGTGTCAGCACTTAAGGGTTTTCTTGATATGTATGACATGCCTATGAATCACATCAAACCACACGGTGCGCTCTATGGTGTTGCAGCCAGAGATGACGATACTGCCCACGCGGTCGCGGATGTAGCAGAAATCTTTGGTGTGTCTTTATATGGAATGGCCAATACTGGGCATGAGCGCGTGTATAAAGAACGCGGTATTCCCTTCGTTGCCGAATTATATGCAGATTTGAATTACCGAGGTAACGGTGAGCTGATCATTGCCCGTCAACCACCTAAGGTGACACCCCAGCAAGTGGTAAGCCGTTGTCTTAAGGCTGTGAATGAAGGTGTTGTCGATACGGTTGATGGCAAGGATGTCAAAATCAATTTTGACATCATCTGCGTTCATTCTGACACGCCGGGAGCAATTGAAGCAGCAATAGCTTTGAAAGCGGCACTTGCCGCCTAATCGACTGCTTCAACAATAATACGATAAGGAAAAACAAATGGCCCGAGTATTTTTATATGCCGAGTACCAGATATCATATCCTTTTGGGGAATTGGATCTGCCACCGATTCACACCGAAATGAAATTATTTCCGGGTTTGAAATCCAAAACATGGCTGAGCGGTGTGAACAACAATTCCGTTGGTGGGTTTTATGAATTTGATACGAAAGAGAATGCACAGAAATATGTCGATGATTGTCTGGTGCCTTATGTGCAGACCTTTGATGCTAATCTGACGGTTAAACTATTCGATGCAGAAATAGTGGCTGACGCAAGCAAAGATATGGGTTCTCCTTACTTCTGATGTGGTGAACGCTTTAAAAACAAGCAATAAATCACGCCTTCTACACCTGATTGACTGCTACAAATTGACTGGGAACACAAAAATGCCTCAAATATTATCACCGTTGCCCGGCACATTCTACATGCGTGCCAACCCCGAATCCGCAGCTTACAAAAAGGCTGGCGATGTCGTTTCTGCAACTGACACAATCGGCCTTATTGAGGTGATGAAGACATTCATCGAAATCAAAGCCGAAGCTGATGGCACATTCCAAGACTACGTCGCCGAAGATGGTGAGCCAGTAACAGCTGGGCAAGTCTTAGCGGAATTGGAGGGCTGAAAAAATGGCTATTCAACGACTTCTAATTGCCAACCGTGGCGAAATTGCTGTTCGGATCATTCGGGCGGCCAAGAAATTGGGCATCACAGCCATTCAGGTTTATTCGGAAGCTGATAAAGATATGCTGGCCGTAAGTCTGGCTGACGTATCCATTTGCATCGGTGGGCCGCATGCAAAAGATTCTTATCTGAACATTGCAAATGTGATCAAAGCCGCCACTGAAACTTCCGCTGATGCCGTGCATCCGGGTTATGGCTTTCTGTCGGAAAGTGCGGAATTTACGCGCGCAGTTGTTGATGCAGGAATGACCTATGTGGGGCCTTCAGCGGACACAATTGAGCGTATGGGTGATAAAGTTTCTGCACGTCAGACGGCCGAGGCCGCAGGTGTTCCGATTGTTCCGGGTTCCAAGGGCCGGATCGATTCAATCGACGACGCTGCAATCATGGCATCTGAAATCGGATATCCGATCATGATCAAGGCATCAGCCGGTGGTGGCGGTCGCGGTATTCGTATCGCAAACAACGAAGAAGACCTGCGCACGATGGCACCCCAAGCCCAAAGTGAAGCTGCGGCAGCTTTTGGCGACGGTGGCCTTTATATGGAACGTTCGATCCAGTCGCCGCGCCACATCGAGGTGCAAATTGTCGGTGATGGAACCCGCGCGGTTCACTTTTTTGAACGCGAATGTTCATTGCAACGTCGTCGTCAAAAGGTTTGGGAAGAGGCTGGCGCTGAATGTCTTGATGATGCAACACGCAAACACCTGTGTGAAACAGCTGTGGCCTTGGCGGAATCGGTTAATTACCTAGGTGCCGGCACTGTTGAATACCTGTATGATAGCGCGAGTAAGGAATTCTATTTTATTGAAATGAATACCCGTATTCAGGTTGAACATCCGATATCAGAATTGATTACCAATACTGATCTGGTGCAAGAGATGATCCTTGTCGCCGGTGGGGCAGAGCTAAGTGTTACGCAAGACGACATCAAAAAAACCGGCCATGCCATAGAAGTGCGGATCAACGCCGAAGACCCGCATATGCAATTTCTGCCTTTCCCCGGAAAGGTCACGAAATTGAAGTCGCCACAAGGCGATGGTGTGCGTTTTGATCACTTCCTTTATGAAGGTTATCAAATTCCACCTTTTTACGACTCGCTACTTGGCAAGCTTATTGTTCATGGCGATGACCGTGCAGATGCCATTCGCAAAATGGCATTGGCCCTGACCGAACTTGAAATTGAAGGGTTGAAAACGACCATTCCTTTACATGTGGCTTTGGCCAATGATGCGGGCGTGCAATCGGGTGAATTCCATACCCAATGGTTAGAACCATGGCTTGACGCGGGGAACCTGACAAAGGGGGCGACGTCGTGAAGACAAGATATACACATGGTGGTGATGAACACATCTACGTTGAGATTGACGACGAGATGTCATTGGATGCTTTCTTCAAATCTTTGTCGATGAGCAATGCTGTTCGGGATGCCAAGATTGATGGTGTCACTGAAATCTGCCCTGCCAACGCATCGTTTCAGGTTCGGTTTGATCCTGATGTGATTGCGCCCGAAGAAATGATGCGCCAGATCAAAAACCTTGAGACACAAGCCGAAACTGCTGAAAAGCGCATGAACACGCGGATTGTTGAAATCCCAGTACTGTATCAAGATCCCTGGACCCATGAAACAGTGATGCGGTTTCGTGAACGCCATCAAGATCCGTCTGGCACCGATCTGGATTATGCAGCGCGTATTAACGGATTTGATAGCGTCGAAGAATTCATCACGGCCCATCACTCGCAGCCTTGGTTTGTGTCGATGGTTGGATTTGTGGCTGGTCTTCCGTTTCTTTACCAACTTGTTGAACGGGAAAAACAGCTTCAGGTACCAAAATACCTGAGCCCGCGCACCGACACCCCCAAACTTACGGTTGGGTATGGCGGGTGCTTTTCGTGTATCTATTCTGTGCGCGGTGCGGGTGGGTATCAGATGTTTGGCATCACACCGATGCCAATATATGACCCTGAACAAACCATATCATATCTAGAAGACTTCATGGTGTTTTTCCGTCCCGGCGACATCGTGAAATGGAAACCGATTAAGCGTGCGGAATACGATGAAATCGTCGCAGCGGTGGAAGCGGGCACATATCAGCCACGCATTGCCGAAGTCGAATTTGATCTGGAAAATTTCAACGCGGATATGGCTGGCACAAACGCCAAACTGCTGGAGGCCCTCAATGACGCTTAAAATTATCAGTCATGGATTATCGACCTCTATTCAGGATCTCGGTCGCCCCGGATATTTTCATCTGGGCATTCCAATCGGTGGCGCAATGGATCGCTTTTCACTGCGTGTTGCAAATATGCTTGTTGGCAATCCCGAAGATGCTGCCTGTCTTGAAGTCGTGTTCTTGGGGCCAAAGATCGAATTCACCAAATCGGCTATTGTGGCTGTTGCCGGCGCTGAATTGCCAGTGCGTGTTGATGGAGAGCTTAGGGAAACCTGGAGTTCATTCGAGGTGAAAGCCGGGCAGGTGCTGAGTTTTGATTTCCTGAAAGCGGGTGCGCGCGCCTATATAGCCATTAGTGGTGGGATTGATACACCGCCAGCACTTGGCAGCCGGTCTACCTACCCGATTGGGGCACTTGGTGGTCTGGACGGTCGCAATATCCAAGCCGGTGACGAATTGCCGGTGGGAACATCATCAATGGGGAAAACAGGCCTTAATATTCATGAGGAACTGCGCCGTTTGCCAACAACACCCGCACGTTTACGGGTGTTACCTGGTCTTTACTGGCACCGTATTACCGAAGAATCCGGAAATGGCTTCTTTGACGATGAATGGCAAGTTGCACCTGAAGCCGATCGTATGGGTTATCGTTTCAAGGGTGGGCGACCACTGGAATTTGTTGACCGCGAACAGCCCTTTGGGGCTGGGGCTGATCCTTCAAATATCGTTGATGGCTGTTATTGTTATGGATCGATTCAAGTGCCCGGTGGGAAAGAGCCCATTGTGCTGCATCGTGATGCAGTTTCTGGCGGAGGGTATTTCACCCTTGGGGCAATCATTTCGGCGGATATGGATTTCATTGGCCAGTTGCAGCCGCATACGCCTGTGAAGTTTGAAAAGGTCAACATGGCTGGTGCAAACGCAGCGCGTGGCGAAAGAAAACAATTACTGGAAAAAATCAGAAAAGAGCTTGGATAAGAGCCAAATATTCAACTTGAATTGTGGGAAACTACAAAAACAATAACTGACTAGGAGGTCAGAAAAATGAAACACATTCAGAATTTGGTCATCGCCTTAAGTGTGGCCGCGACTTTACCACTTGCTGCCCACGCCGACGGCAGCTGGTACCCTTACGATGCTGAAGAAATCACACCGGCATTTTCTGCGGATGGTGCTACAAGTGCAATCACATATAATGCGCTTGAAAAGGCCGAAAAACCTTGGAATATCTGCGTATCTTTCCCACACATGAAGGACGCATATTGGTTAGGTGTGGATTACGGCGTTGCCGACGAAGCCGCGCGCCTTGGCGTGAAGCTAAATCTTGTTGAAGCCGGCGGCTACACTGAACTCAACCGTCAAATCAGTCAGATAGAAGATTGCGTCACGGGTGGTGCAGACGCCGTGGTTATCGGCGCGATTTCGTTCGATGGCCTGAATAATGTCATTAGTGAAGTTGCCGCAAAAAACATTCCAGTAATCGACCTGGTAAATGGGGTTTCTTCTACCGACATTTCAGCTAAATCTTTGGTTTCTTTCCGTGTCATGGGCGCAGAAACTGGCCGTTTCCTTGCTGGAAAACACCCGGCTGGCAGTGAACCGGTTAAAGTTGGTTGGTTTCCCGGCCCGGCAGGCGCAGGTTGGGTAGAAGCAGCCCACGCAGGTTTCATGGAAGCCGTCAAAGGTTCTGCAGTTGAAGTTCTTGAACCACGTTTTGGTGACACAGGGAAAGAAACCCAGTTGAAGCTGGTTGAAGATGTGCTTCAGGCAAACCCAGATGTGCGGTATCTGGCAGGGACTGCTGTTACCGCTGAAGCCGCACAAGGCCTAATCCGCGAACGCGGCCTTAAAGGCAAAGTTGATCTGCTGGCATTTTACATGACCCCCGGCGTTTACACTGGCATCAAACGCGGTTTCATTTTGGCGGCACCCGCCGACAGCATGGTTATTCAAGGGCGGATTGCGATTGATCAGGCCGTGCGCATCCTTGAAGGCAAAGATTATGTAAAGCACGTAGGACCTAAAATCTTTGTCGTAGATCCGAGCAACATCAATGATGTCGCCCGCGAAGCCATCCTTCCTTCGGAAGGTTACACGCCTGTGTTCTCTGTGAACTAAGCAGGCATTCTCCCTGAAACTGTGCGGGCTGGGATAGACGTTATTTCTCAGCCCACTTTTTGGAACGATATATGAACAAGCAAGTACTTCTTTGCACCCAGAATTTGACCAAGCAGTATCCTGGGGTGTTGGCGCTGAACGGCGTAAACTTTGATTTGGCGCCTGGAGAAGTGCATGTCCTTTTCGGCGAAAATGGCGCAGGTAAATCAACACTAATTTCTATGTTGGCCGGTGCAAATCATCCAACAGATGGCAGTATTGAATTTAACGGTGAAACGGTTCAATTTTCCAATGTTGCAGATGCTCAGGACATTGGCATTTATACGGTTTTTCAGGAGTTTTCACTAATTCCCACGCTAACCGTCGCAGAAAATATCTTTCTTGGTTGGGAACCGATGATTGGCCCGTTTGTGGATCATCGTAAAATGCGCAAGCGTTCAACCGAAATGCTGCATGAGCTTGGCTTTGATATTGAGCCCACGGAAATCGTGGCACATCTTTCACGTGCCCAACAGCAGATGATTGAAATCACCAAAGCATTTCACGGCGATCTTTCCGTCCTAATTCTGGATGAACCAACAGCGTCTCTGACCGACAAAGAGGTGGATCACCTATTTGACTTTATTAAAGAGCTCAAATCGCGTGGTGTGGGTATTATCTATATCTCGCACCGTATTCAGGAATTTGCCCGCATTGCGGACCGCATTACCATATTGCGCGACGGGGTTAAAATTGGCACTGTTTCCATGAATGAAGCTGACGACAGCACCCTTATTAAAATGATGACAGGGCGCGAAATAAGCGAAATTTATCCAACGATTAAACACAACCCGGGCAATGAAACCTTGCGCGTGGAAGGCCTTAGAACAGCAGGTATCTTTGACGCCTCATTTTCTGTTCGGGCAGGAGAAGTCCTTGGAGTTGCGGGGCTTGTTGGGTCGGGGAAATCCCGTCTATTCCGCTCGGTTATGGGTCTGACCACAAGGGTCTCTGGATCCGTCCATTTAAATTGCAAAGATATCAGTCATGCCTCGACCGCAGACATCATCCGTTCGGGACTATACTACCTGTCTCCAGACAGGAAAGCTGAAGGTTTGGATTTGGCTAAATCGTCGAATGACAACCTTGCAGTAAATTTGGTGATGGGCGAAAAAAATACCAACAATTCCCAATTTATTAACTGGAAAGCCATTGCCCAGAGAACACAGGAAATCTCCGATCATGTGGAGATAGCACAGCAGAACAGGAATAAGATTGTGTCGCAGCTTTCGGGCGGGAACCAGCAAAAGGTTCTGTTCGGCCGGTGCTTTGGCCAAGACGTAGACGTGTTTATTTTTGATGAGCCAACTGTCGGCGTGGACATCGGAACGCGGGCAGCTCTGTATCGGCTCATCAAAGAACTGGCCGATGCGGGCAAGGCTGTGATTGTCATTTCGTCGGACCTTCCCGAGGCCATGAACCTTGCACATCGTCTGCTTGTTTTGGCCCACGGGCATATTACCGCTGATTTGAGCGGTGATGAAATAAATGAACAACAAGTTCTCAAATACTTCTTCGACGAAAGCGGTGAAAAAATATGACCCCAGAATCAAAACAAATATCCCCTTTTGGGCTGCTCAGAAAACTATTCATCAAGGTCGGTGTTTTGCCGTTCTTTTTGTTCATTGCACTAGTGGTATTCACCCTTCTTTCGCCTAGATTTCTAACGGGGCAGAACCTTGTCAATGTTGCTCGCCAATCGGTCTACCTAGTGCTCGTCTCAATGGGCCAGATGCTGGTTCTGATTTCAGGTGGGTTTGATTTGTCGGTCGGCACGTCTATTGCCCTGACCTCGGTTGTATCGGCTCTGGGTATGGTTTTCTTTGCCGGAATGTTTCCCGACATGATCTGGCTGGCAATCGCACTTGGCGCTTTGCTGGGTTTTGGTACCGCTTTGTTGGTGGGCATGGTGAACGGTGTAGGTGTTGCATATTTCGAAGTATCCCCCTTCATAATGACTTTGGGTGTCTCTTCGGTCGGTGCAGGGTTGGCATTATTTCTGACAGGTGGTGTTCCTGTTTCAGGGTTGCCGTTTGCTTTTGGCGATACTTTCGGATTTGGCAGGGTGTGGAATGTTCCCGTGCCTGTAATAATCGCCATAATCAGCATAATTGTTATGTGGGTATTTATGTCGCGAACCCGCCTTGGCACACAGATATATGCGGTTGGTGGCAACATCAAAGCGGCCCATCTTTCGGCGATCAACACAAAGCGCACGTTGATGATTTCCTATATGATTTGCGCCTTTATTGCCTCACTCACCGGGCTGTTATTGACGGCAAGGGTCGAGTCCGGGGAAGCCAATTTAGGGAGTTCCATCGCGCTGGAATCCATCGCCGCCTGCGTTATTGCTGGCGTGTCATTGCGCGGTGGCATTGGGCGCGTTGAAAACGTTGTGCTTGGCGGGTTCTTTATTGTTCTGGTTCAAAATGGCATGAATTTGGCGCAAGTCAGTTCATATATGCAAATGGTTTTGCTGGGCCTGCTTCTTATTCTCGCCGTTATCTTTGATCAATTCCGCTACAGAATGATCATGAGTGGCGAATAGCGTAAATATATGGTTCAGATCGGTTAAAACATGCGTGAATTAAACGATAAAACGCTTCTGGAAATTCACGGATTCGTGAATGGGCAGTGGATTGAGACGGGCAATGTTTTGCCGGTGCACAATCCTTCCACAGGCGCTTTAATTGCAAATGTGGCTGACCTTGGCGTTGACGAAACAAAGCTGGCAATTGATGCGGCTTATCGAGCCAAGGCCGATTGGGCCGCCCATACCGGCAAGGAACGCAGCATTATTCTAAGGCGGTGGTTCGACCTTATGATTGAGAATGCTAATGATCTTGCCAGCATTCTAACGGCCGAGATGGGCAAACCGATTGATGAAGCTCGAAACGAGATATTATATGGTGCATCCTTTATCGAATGGTTTGCAGAGGAAGCAAAACGTACCTATGGCGATGTCATTCCTGGGCACCAACGCGACAAAAGGATTGTTGTCCTAAAACAACCAATTGGCGTTGTCGGCTCTATAACGCCCTGGAATTTTCCGAACGCGATGATTGCCCGCAAGGTTGCACCGGCCTTGGCTGTTGGCTGTACTTTCGTCGCCCGCCCTGCGGAACTCACACCCCTTTCTGCTCTTGCGATGGCAGTTTTGGCAGAACGCGCGGGCATTCCTCCGGGGGTGTTCAATGTTATCCCCAGTTCGGATTCCTCTGCAGTTGGTAAAGAACTATGCGCCAATCCAAAAGTTACCAAAATAACATTTACGGGTTCAACGCGTGTCGGCCAGATACTGATGCAACAATGCGCCCCGACCAGTAAAAAGATGTCGCTTGAGCTGGGTGGAAATGCACCCTTCATCGTGTTTGATCACGCCGATATTGATGCCGCGGTTGAAGGTGCAATAATCGCCAAGTTCCGCAACGCGGGCCAGACGTGCGTCTGCGCCAATCGCATTTTTGTACAAAGCGGCATTTATGATGCCTTTTCACAAAAGTTGGCTAATAAAGTTACGGAAATGGCCGTGGGCGATGGCTTGACTGACACCACCACAATCGGCCCGCTCATAAACAAATCTGCGGTATTGAAAGTTGAAAACCATATTGCAGATGCGACGGCCAAGGGTGCAAAAGTTGTGGCCGGTGGCAAACGGCATGAACGTGGCGGTAATTTTTTTGAACCTACAGTGATCACCAGAATGACGTCAGAAATGCTGGTTTCAACGGAAGAAACCTTTGGTCCACTGGCCCCGTTGTACCGTTTTGAAACCGAAGATGAAGTGATCGAAATGGCCAACGATAGCGAATTTGGTCTGGCGGCGTATTTCTATTCAAATGATATCCGTCGGATATGGCGCGTGGCCGAAAAAATAGAAGCCGGAATGGTTGGGATAAACACAGGGCTGATTTCGACGGAAGTAGCGCCGTTTGGAGGGATCAAACAATCCGGACTTGGGCGTGAAGGTTCCAAGTATGGAACCGACGATTACCTTGAGATCAAATATATATGCTTTGGAGACATAAAATAAGTAGGGCGGCCCGTCTGCGCTCTGCTTTTCCAAATCAGTTAGGATGGATAACTATAGGAAGGATACAGACAATGACAAATGAAACTGTAATGATGAAACAATTTGGGGGTTCAATGACCGGTTGGGGAAATCTTGCTCTCATCCTCGTTGGATCAGCGATAATCGCTATTGCCGCGCAAATCTCTGTACCAATGTACCCTGTTCCGATGACCATGCAAACACTTGCCATTTCGGTAATCGGGTTGACGTTTGGTGCAAGGTTAGCTGGTTTAACTTTACTTGCCTATCTGGCTGAAGGCGCATTAGGCTTGCCAGTATTTGCCAATGGCGGCGCAGGTTTACTTAAGTTGATGGGCCCAACATCTGGCTTTCTCTGGGGCTTTGTCGGCATGGCTTTTTTAACTGGCTGGATGGCTGAAAGTGTATTATCGCGCGGGTTCGTCCGATTGTTCATCGCCACGTTTGTTCCAGCGACTTTGCTTTTTATCCCCGGTGTCTTGGGCCTATGGGTGCTAACCCCCTTGGATTTGTCCGGTGCATTTAAAGCTGGTGCATTGCCATTTCTCGTTGGTGATGTCGTGAAGTCACTTCTCGCTGCATTGGTTGTGTTCGGCGGATGGCGTGCTATTAAATCCCTGCGAAGGAACTAATCGCAATAAAATATCACCACGGGGGTTTTGTCAGAAGAAAGTCACTTGAGCGGGGCATTGTAATGTCTGAATGGTGCCCTTTTAATCTGACATGCCCCCATGACATCACCTGTGCAGCTAATATTAGGCTCGATTATCGAAGTGGTTCACGGCTTGCTGCCGTTTGATGGATGCCATAATATCGACTTGCAACTCATTTCTGCCATTGGGACAGATGGCTATAGAATTGGATAATAATAGAAACCATTAATCGGGTTCTATTTATCATTCCAAATTTCAATAATTATAGTTGCATTCATATTATTATGAAATCATTGGGTGAAACACATAAAAGTAAGCATAAAGAAAAATAATCAATTGGGTGATCCATCATCGTTAAAAGCGTTTGGCTCAATCTTGTATGCGTTGAAGCTTGTGTTCCCGAACCAAGCCCACAACATGAGAAGCGGCTCATTTCCACTTCGAATGGCATGTGGCAACCATGATTGACAATGAACAACGGAACCGGGTTTTTGCATCTTATATGAAGAATCCCGTAGTCGCCAATATCCAGAACCACTGACCGGAATGTATATCTCTTCGGCGGCATGTGAGTGTAACGGATAGATTGTATTGGGGGCCAGCAAGAATGCGCCGAATTTTAATTGACCTGCAAAAAATCCGTAGTCTAAGCCCGCTATATGTACAGTAGCGTGATTGTCATCCATAAATGTGGAAATCACCCCGCGAGGGGCTTCTGTCCATAGAAGTTTTTCATTAATAGCGGCAAGTTTTCTACACAAATCAATAGAATTTTGGTTGGAATATGCCTGTTCAAGATGCGCACAGGCCAAAGGTTTGGTGTCTTGGGTTGTTTGGTGACGAAATTCTGAATGACAATCTATTTCACTTATCTGCCCAGCAACAAAATCACATACAGGGAGTGTGTTGTTCGAAATATGTAAGATTACAGCCTGTAGAAAATCTTGCACAATAAGCCTCCTTTTTTGCCAGCGTATAGAAAAACAAATAAAACAGGTTCTTGTTGCATATCAAGAAATTAATCGGTGGTTTTAAATGCTGTAAAAAGGAACGTTCGTTGCAATACGTCCAACTGGCAATTTAGGCTCTAAGCGGTCATCTGACTGAAATTATCAAGTTTATACGGCTCAATTGTAGCTTAAATGGCAGCTAAGCGGGGTGATCTCAACTGGTCGATGCAACACACTGTGCAAACATCTCAGCTGGTGTTTGGTATTGCAACGTCTTTCTCGGCCTTTCATTTAGCGGCCTAGCAATGGCGCTTAAGTTCACACTTTATGGGGTAAACTGAGACTGGTTCGAATCCGTCTGACAGCACCGCCAATCTACCATTTTTTAGTATTATCCTGATATGTATATAGTGCGTTTAGGACCTTATTTTATTGGCTTATATGTTAATTTAAATTGTACTGGCTTTTATTCGATTACCCCTGTACGT
>Ga0316189_10000253_pt1 | contig 51815 bp, 51 predicted proteins | sample LowCovwburrow_MG_FD_204930 | JGI IMG/M metagenome (GOLD analysis project Ga0316189, IMG submission 204930) | Coastal sediment microbial communities from Maine, United States - Lowes Cove worm burrow | ecosystem: Environmental > Aquatic > Marine > Coastal > Sediment | place: USA: Maine... | reverse complement strand
CGCACCCCGGTCATCGGGCTCGTCGTTGTGTTCCTGGGACATCAGACCTCCTTGTGGGTCTTCTTTTAGTGTCCGCGGCGGGGCTGGTCACGACGCCCTTCATCTGACGGGTACAACCATTGAAGCCTTTCGATTTGAGCGTTCTAGGCCACTGGGGCGGCTCTGGACGCCGTTATCGCGGTGTTCTGAAAATCGATCCAGAAATCGAACCCAAAAATCACCCTGATGATGGAGCTCACTCCCGCATCATGTGATGCCAAGACAGGTCCAGTGTCAGCCGAGTGCGGCGGCTTCTTGGCCGGCATCGAACCCGGAATCAACCCCATCGGCGATGCCGGCTTTCTGGCCGGCGCTATCGGCCGTTGGGTAACGAGAGCGCTTCCTGACGCCGGAGGAACGTGCGCGCGTTGAAGCGGGGCTGACCCGTGCAGTGTCTACTCACAAGGCTGGACGGCTCCGGTGGGAAACCGCGGCCGCCCTTCGTCTTCTAAGCCTCACTGGTATGCGACGCGATGAGGTCCTCGGACTGACGTGGTCGATGGTCGATGTCCGACATCGCGTCTTTCGCCTACCTGAGTCGAAGACGGGCCAGAAGATCGTCCCCATTGGCTCGCCTGTCCTGGCGCTGATCGAGGAGCTGCAGGCGCGTCGAAGAGCTGGATGCCCCTTCGTCCTTCCCGGTCAGGGGCCCAGCGGTCGGATACACGGTTCATCGCTCACGCGCTCGTGGGCGAGATTCCGCAAGACAGTCGGACTCGACGATGTGCGGCTCCACGATCTTCGCCATTCCGCGGCAAGCGATGCCCTGATGAGCGGAGTCCCGCTAGCGGTCGTCGGCAAGATCCTCGGCCACAAGAACCCAAACACGACAGCACGCGATGCACACATATCAGACGCTGTGCTCGGTGAGGCCGTGGAAACGATGACGGCTACGATCGTACGTAATGGGTCTGGTGGTGAGCCGTGACTAGCGGACGCCGCTCAGGTCTCGCCTGCAGGCCGAGGAAGTTCACCCCGTCCTAGGCCTGGGACTTCGTCGGGGGGGGGCGCTCAAAGAGCACTCCCTAGTGGCCACGGTGACGACGGACATGCGGCGCTCGGTCAAGCATGAGCACGGGCTCGCCTCCGTCGCGCCTCTTCACGGTGGCAGGTAACACCCGTGACCGAGCAGGTGGGCGGCGTGCTCTCCTTCTCGGGGCCGTTGGCGGTGCGCCTCGGCTACGAACCGTGAGCTCCTCGCCGCGAGTGTCCCGCGCGGCGTTTTTGTAGACTCGCTCACTGGCTCGGCGCGGCGCGGTGTCATGGTCGCCTCGCGGAGCTCCTCGGGAAGAGCTGGGACGAGGCAGAGCGAGGCGAGGATGGGACTACCCGGGCGCGAAGGCGACGAATCGCTAGAGAAGTTCTCGTTACCCCTGCTCCGCACACCCAGAGGCAGCAACTCGTGCAACTGAGAGGTTTGGTCGGCTCAATGAGAGGACCTTCGCGAGGTCGACGGCGTCCTCCTCGCGTCCTAGCGCGCAGAGAACCTCGACTCTGAGGGACTCGCGGACATCTGATAAGACGCTGTCTTGAAACCCGGCCGCATGCAGTTCTATGACACTAAGTGCCTCCTGGGGGGCGGCGCGGGCGATCTTCTTGCGGGCGTCGTTGAGAAGCGCGGCTTCTCGGGCCAGCGGGTCGTCGGAGTCGCGAGTCTCAGTGTCGGGCAACCCCACAGAGGACCCAGCCTTCGTCTCAGAGGACCGAAGCCTCCGCGATGTTGCCGGCTGCCCAACAGGCGGCTCAGAGTACTCCGAGGATGCAGGCGGTACCCCCTCATCTCCGGGAGGATCGACGATCCTATTGACGGGCAAAGGCGCCGCGGGACGGCCCGCATCATGACTGGCGACCTCCGTTGGTGCTCTGTAGTCCACCGCTGTAGGTTCTTCGGAATGACCTGCTGCGAGCGCGAATACGAGTGCGACCATGGCAGCAGAGGCCGCTCCTGCCGCCCCTGGGCTCGCCACGACGGCTGCGAGCGCCTGTTCTCCGAGTCCGCGCGTAGCGAGGGCGGTAGTGCTCTCAAGCGCGTTGACTGCAGGCTGTGGCACCCCGAGCCCCAAGGGGGGGGCGATGAGAGCCCAGACACCCCGTTGTTGGCTCCTCGTGGGTTGGTCCGTCTCCTTCGTGAGATCTAGAATGTCGTCGGATTGGCTTCCTACGAGTTCTCTGAGTCGCTTGCGAGCGAGTCGAAGCCTCGAGTAGACAGTCGCCTGCTTGACGTCGAGGGTCACTGAGATCTCTTTGCCAGTCATCGAGAGGAGCTCGGCGAGCACGAAAACCTTGAGCTGTTCGGGGGGGAGATGGCCAAGCAACTTCTCAAGGAACTCGCCGGCCTCTACCTGTTCTCGAATATCGACAGTGGCACCTCGCGAACGAGTCGTGAAGGCATCTCTCTTGCGCTTCGCTCTTGCTGTAGTCCGGTGGTGTCGCCATGCGATCCGACGGGCGATGGTGAAGAGCCAAGGCCTCGGGGAGCCCTGCGGAGACAGGCGGTCGAGCTGGCGGTGAACGACAAGCCACACCTCCTGGGCAATGTCCTCGGTCTCCGCACCCAACACCCCAAGCCGCCGCAGGCTCCGCCAGACAAACTCGAATTGTTGCTCGTAGAGGTCGGCGAAGCGAGCTTGCTTGCGGGATGCACGCGGGCGCGCAATTCTGCGCACTTGTCCAAGGTAGTCCATCGTCAGGGGCCGTTCTCTTATTGATCTCCGGTTCGACGATGTTTCATCACCTTGCCTCGGCCTTTTTTGAAATCCCGCGTCCGAGGGCGATTGCGAGGCCGACGAGGAGACGCCCGGTCGCAGGGCTTACCTTGTGGGCGGTCTCCATACTGTCAGGGCCGGTCGAGACTGCGAACGTCGGCGCGATGATCGGCACGACGATGTCTAGGCCTGCCCACAGGCTGGCGATCCGTGTGACGCGCCACTGGAGCGATGGACCGACGAGCGCACCCAGCCAGACGTAACGTTGGCGGCGAGGCTGCGTGAGGTCTGCGCCCGAGCCGGCGCCATCCAGGATGCCAACTTCGAGACCCGTGCACAGCAAGAGCGAAAGGTCTCCACGGACAGGTAGCCCGCAGCCTCTCAATCCGGCCGCCCCGAGTTGAACTCGCACACTCACATCTCCTGGAATCTCCTCGATCGCCGAGCTGCGAGGGAAGACATAGAGCCCTGAGAGTTCCAACTGCCCGCGTCCTCGACCAACCGTGAGCGCGCCGGAGAGCCCCCCACTCGCTGTCGGGAGGGCGCCAATCTCGGCGCCGCCTGACGCCCTCAACGACCACACGAGCGGCGTAGCTTCACGAGCATGACGAGTCGCGGGGCTGAGAGCTCTCTGCGGCAATTCTGCGATGCCCTCGTCCCCGTCCTCGAGCGGGACTGGTCGGCGACGGGCTTGGGCGCTCCGCTCATCTGTCGGGGGGGCGCCCTTCGCCGCTTCGATCTCGTCGGTCTCGACCACCGGCCCGTGTTGCTCGTCGTCCGCCTCGCGAAGCGAAGAGCGCGCGACCGCGACCTGAGCGTCAACCGCCAGCGCGAGGCTCGTCTCAACAGGATCCTCGATCACAGAGAGTAGAAGGACTAGTGCATTTACGAGAGTCGGGCAGCTCTGCGCCTCAAGAGTGCGTTGATCGGTCAGCTCGTCGTGCCAGGTCGTGAGCGCGAGCGACCAGCGGTTTTCGCCATGCTCTCGTACGATCGCCTCGGCCTGGATGCCGCTTTCCGTAAAAGGACGCCCCAGCAGTCCCTCAACTCGCGCAATGACCTCGTCGCGAGGCGGACATACGGTAGGGGCATCCCATAGGAGTTCCGCCGCCTGACTCGCAACCTCAAGACCTGCTTCCGCGCCCGACTCTTGAGTCGACAGGGTGATAGCGAGCGCGAGGGCTGAGGATGAGATCGACATCAACATCAACAGAGAGGACGACCGTATCACGGCGCTCCGGCCGCGACGCGATTCTGATCGCTCGTCGGAGAGAATTCAGAGCTGAGGTGGAGATCCTTCCAAGTACGATGGTTCAACCCCAACACTCCGCTCCTGCGTTCTCAATTGCCCCGGCCGAGTTCAGTTTTGCCCTCGCGCTCATCTGCCTGACGCTTGTCGCCTGCGGCCCGATCAAGGACATCGGTAGCTACACGGAGTCAGGATTCGAAAGCGTGGGAGCGACCGTCGTGTCGGTGAGCAACTCAGCGGGCAGCACTGACGCCAGCTCTGGCTCCGATGGCTCGACGACGACCGCTAGCACAGCGACCAGCGGAACGTCGACCGGGCCAGAGGAGTCGACCACGACGAGCGAAACGAGCGCGGCGAGCGCGACGACCACGATGAGCGCAACGACCACGACTTCAGATGAGACCACGGGCACTACGGGTGGACCGACCATGCCGATGGGAGGCGACGAGGAGCGCAAGGTCGTCTTTATCACCGACGCGTTCTTCACGGGTGACTTCGGCGGTCTCGAGGGGGCGGATGCGATCTGCCAAAGCGCGGCGAGCGAGGCGACTCTCAGCGGAACCTATCGTGCGTGGCTTAGCGACGAGACGGGGAGCCCCTCGACTAGATTTGTCCAATCGACGGTCCCCTATGTCCGTCTCGACGGCGCGGTGGTCGCCAATGACTGGCAAGATCTGCTCGACGGCGAGCTCGCAACAGCGATCGACCTCACCCAGAAAGGTAACGCTCCTGGCGGCAACGTGTTCACGAACACACAGCCGGACGGAACGCCTTGGAACGGCCTTCACTGCATGAATTGGACTGACCTCGGCTCTCCCACCCCCGGCAACGGCTTTCCGCCGAACACCGACGCATCGTGGACACAGGGGGGAGCAGGGAGCAACTGCTTCGACCTGCTGCACCTCTACTGTTTTGAGCAGTGACACGTCACTCAATCGCGCCTAGCGCCGTCTAGACCGGGCCGTACCCTGCGCGAAATGCCAGCGTACCGCACTGTTGCGAACCTCGAACCTGGAGGCTCACCAAAAGTGAAGATTGAAAGATTGGAAAGCCTTGAGCGTCTGCCAGAAGTATACAGACTCAGGGTCAAAGCCTACTCCGATTCACCGTGCTCGTCACTTGTTACCCCCGACAGGTACCCTAATGGCCTAAGCGATCACCTCGAAGAGATGAGCGTTCACTTTGCCGCAGTGGACAGTGGCATGATTGTCGGCTCTGCTCGCCTGACCAAGCTTCACTCTGTGAAGAACCTGCCCTATAGCAAAATATTCTCAAAGGTTGTGTTGCCCACAGAGCGCCCTTTCTGGTTCTTCTCCAAGCTCGTAGTCTGCCCGGCCGCCAGAGGTCACAATCTTGGGGAGCGTATGGATCGATGCAGGTTCGACTTTCTCAAGCAGACCGAGAGTAAAACCTTTGCACTTATGACAGCCAAGAAGTGGAGGGCGCGAAAATTGGCTCTCGTAGGCTGGGAAGCTTTGGGGGCGGTAGACTCCTCGTTGGATCCCGCGTACCCATACCACTCAAGCGAGGACACCTTTATTCTGGTGTGTAGACTCCCCTATGACATTTGAAGGATTTATCAGCATCGCGGTGGTGGTTGCAAGCTTGAGCACGAAGATGATCGGTACTCCACATCAGATCGGGTTGATCGTGAAGACGAAAACCGTTCACAATGTCTCACTTCTGCGCTGCTCTATCGTTCTTGTCACCTATGCGCTTTGGGTGGTCCACGGCGTGCTGAGGCAGGACATGACGGTTGTAATCAGCCAAAGTGTTGGTGTCGTAGTTTCAGCCACCCTTCTAGGCTACATAGTTTACTACAAGCACTTCTATGACCAGGAATAACCTTTCATGGTTGACTTGCTCCGTGGCCCTCGCACCGCCGCTGTCGCATCCGACGAGCCGCCGTGGAGGGTCTCGGCCCTTGGCATGCATCTGCACATCGCGACCACTGTCGACGCCCGCGACAGCCCGCGACAGCCCGCGACTCGACCGTCTCTGCCGCTACCTGCTCGATTCCGCCGAGGCATACCGGAGACCAAATAGAGAGCGGCCCCTGAGAATGAACTCCTGGCCATTGTTCTCGATGAACGACGGTGTTAGATTCGAGGCTATTTTTCCTCATAGCGGGCGTAGACTCAGTATAGATGTAAGGTCGTCGACCGGCCTGGAGACATGATGACAATGAGTACACAAAGGCAACCTGACACACATACAGATCATTCGTTCACAGACTCAGGGGGTGGTGGTCGTCATCGTCCGGTTGACCTTGTCGAGTGTCCTTCCATCCACAGCTTGGAGGGTAGAGCAGACCTGCCACGACGATGGATTCAAGCAATTTCCTTGTCGTTCCTAGTCGGCGGCTGCGCTGGTGGGAGCGATGACGATAGCGGCGGCGACTCGGGACCGACCGGCGTCATCGACGAGCGGACCATCGTCGTCGACAAGGTCGACGACGCGAGCGTCGAGGCGGATCGCCTCATCTTCCCCCGTTCGACCCACCCGGGCCTTCTCGACCGGAAGCCTGGGGAGTTCCTGGTCGGCGATCGGGCGGGCGGCGACTTCGTCACCCAGAAGAACCCGGACGGCTTTATCCGCAAGATCGTCGCGGTCGGCGCCACCGAGGACTCGATCATCATCGACAGCTCCTCACGCTCAAGTGGAGTAGCGCGAGTCGCAACGGTCGCAAGGGGCACACCGCAGACTATCGCCTGTACCATCGACATCGGGAAGGCCGACGATATGACGCGCCCGTTGATAGAGTTCGTCAAAAGTCAGCACCTCGGGGCTAAGGATGTTCCGGCGGAAGAGCTCGAATGAGCGACCGTAACAAGTCGCCGCACACGGCGAAGCCCCGCAGCTCGGGTGCCCTTCCCGTGCAAGGGCCGCGGCTTCTGCCCCTCGTGCATGGGCCGGCGCATGGCCGAAGGAGCCGATCGACGCGGGTCAGCCCGCCGACCGACGCTCGAGGAAGCGGGAGAGGTGCTGCCGGACGAGCACCGCCGCGTCGCAGCCGTGAGTGTCGCGGGGGACATAGATCCCCGAGCTGGCGCACACCGGCATCGCTGCCGGCGCTGCAACGCCGCGGCCGGAGAGGGCTGCTCAGAAAGTGCGCGTGATCTCACCACAAGCGCTCGCGTCCCCCGGGGTCTAGCGTCCCATCCCGGAGCCGCGGACGACTCACCGGCCGGCTGACGCACTGGCCGCGAGAGCCCCCCGCTACTCGGTCGCTGGCCGGAATTCCCAGATAGAACGTCTTAAGTGTCATGGGGTCCTCACTCGTCGATCTCACCGTGGCTTGAGCTGGGAGAAGAGCCCGAGGAGACCGCCGAGGACCGCCCCAGCCGCAGCTGCCTTGCCAGAACGACCGAGGACCGCCCCGACCGTCATACCGAGCCCGACCGTGCCGGCCACGTAGGCCGCGGGATCGTCCTCCAGAGCGCCGACCGCCTTCGCCGAGAGCGAGAACCAGTCGAGCGCGACGTCGAGGCCATCCTCGGTCTCCCGGATCATGACCACGGACGGCGCACCATCAACGCCGATCCCCCACGTCGCAGGCTCGGACTGGCCCTCCGGGGTCTTCGTCCGCTTGAGCTGGACGACCGGAAGCTCCGTGCGCCGCGATAGCCTGCTCAGGAACTCGGGGTCATCATGCCACAGGCTCATAGCTCGTGTTCTTCCTATGCGTGGTGACGCTCGGATCAAGCTCCTCCCGACCACCGGTGAGAGGCGCCCGAAGGAGGTCGACCGTGAGCAAGGACGAGCGGATCGCGATTTCGGCGATATGCAGCCGCACCGCCTTCTCGAGGTCGGCTCGGGAGGCCCCGAGGCTCTCGGCGATCTCGATCGTGGTCTGAATGTGGCGCTCCTCCTGGAGGGCTGCCTCGCGTAGTAGTTTCGCGGCCCAGTGCTTGGGCACAAGCGCCTCGAGGGTGGTCTCTGCCCTGACGCAACGCTCGAGCGCGTCCACAAACTGCTCCTGGCGTTCGACCTCTCTGACTGCGGCCTTGTGCTCGGCCTTCACCTCAGCCTCGCGTCGCTTGTAGAGCTGCTTCTGCCTGCGAGCGGTCTCTTTCTTTTCGCGGAGCTCGGCGGCCAGCTCCTCGGCTCGCTCCGACTTCTCCCGCGCCCGCTCCTCGACCCTTCGGTCTTGCCAGACCCTCACGCACTCATCGAGCAGGGTCGATGCGGCTCCTCGTGCTTTCGCCGACACGGGGGCGATCGAAACCGCAGTCTTGAGCATGGGGATCATGAACTCAAGGATGCTCGGGTCGTCATCGCTGTCCTCCCAGCCGCCGGTGGTGTTGTTGGGGTTGGGGTTGTCGTTCTCGGTGTTGTCGTTCTCGTCGTCAATCATGGGATCCTCGTCTCTCTCAACTCTTCTAGATGTCTACGTGTCGCTGCTCCGCGACGAGCCTGCGAAGGACCGTCCGCGAGGGGAGGTCCGGTTGGATACGCTCCACGGGAAGCCCCAGCCCTTTCGCCTCTTCAAAGGAGATCGGGTAGCTGTGAGGCACGCCGCCGGAGACCAAGCGCTGCATCGCCGCCGCGTTGTCGCCGATGAGCGACCGCAGCAGACGCGTCGTCTCGGCGAGCGCCTTGCGGCTCTCATGCGCGAGTGCCAGCGTGTAGTCGTCGATGTGCTCGGGGGACTTGGCCTGGAGCACCGCCGCCAACGCACCGGCGGAGAAGGGCCCGATCTGGGGATCGACGGGACCGAGGGCCGCGTGTGGCCAGAGTTGGACGGACTTCGCCGCGAGAGCGATCAAGGTCCCGCCGCTGAGCGCGTAGTACGGGACGATCGCGGTGACGTTGCCGTGGCGCCGGACGGCCTGGGCTATCTGCATCACCGGCTGGAAGTTGCCCCCGTACGTGTGGATCAGGAGCCCCACGGGACCGGAAAACTCCGAGAGCTGAGACGTGACGGTCTTGACGTGGCCGGACGTGATCGCACAGGTGGCGATGAGCGGGATCACGGGCTTGGAGCCCTGGCGGATGATCGGCTCCGGCTCTTCGGGGCTGCGCTCGCGTCGGATAAGCTCGCGGGCAGCGAGGCCCGCAAGGGCTCCGCCTCCGATGAGACCTAGGGCGGTGAGTAGCTTGCTCATGGTTCGATACCTTCAGTCGGTGTTTGCGTCTTTTTGCGGAGGGCATGCCCCGCTACGGTGATCGCAGCTCCCGCTGCAAGGCCAGTCAGGCCCACAGCGATCGCCATGCCATTGCTCGTCGTCGTCATTTCACAGGCTGCGTGTTCGAGCCTGATGACGTGCTCCAACAGCTCGATCACGCGACGACGTTTCAGCGTCGGTAATTCGTCAAGCAGGTCCTTCGCTACGCGGTAGGCGTCAGGGGTCTTCACGACCTCGCGAATGGTCGGATACTCCACTACTCGCCCTCCTTCGCCAGCGGTACAGCCGGAGCTTGGGTCTTCCTGCGATAGGCGTACGAGATGAGCCCAACACCGGCTCCAATCGCTACAGTGACCCCGGCGACGGTCAGCCAGCTCCCGCGGCTTGGCGCGGGGTCCTGAGTCGACCGCGGGTTCGTACTCTCCGCAGGTCCGGCAGGCTGCTTCGACTCCGCGGGATCCCCTGTCTCCGCCAGAGCGGCTAGGATTGCGTCTTCGGTCTTGGGGCCCCAGAGGCCGTCACTCTCGACCCCTAGGGCTTCCTGCGCCGCGAGAAGAGCGGCCTTCGAGGTCTCCCCCCACGGCGTGTCGATCGCTCCGATATAGTAGCCGAGGGCTGCAAGCGCCTCGTGGCGCTGGGCGGTCCGCACCAGCGAGATGCGGTCGCCGATCATCCGCTCGACATAGTTGGTCGGGTTGAGGAGACCGGGCGGAGGGGGTTGGCCCTTCCACCATGGAGAGTTCTTCGTGCGAGCGGCGGCGACGTAGGTCTCGAAGTGGATCATCCCGTACGAACCGAGCACGCGGCCGATGCTGTCCCCACGCTGGACCTGTTGACCTGCCTCGACATCGAACTCCTTGGACGACCCCTTAATGACGCCGCCGAGGACCAAGAAGAGGCCCGTGTCGGTCCGCAGGAAGATCGCCTTGGAGCCGCTGCTCCAGCCCCGATCGATGGCGACGACGGTCGCGTCTTCGGGCGCCACGACGAGCGCACCGCCGACGGCTCCGGTGAGGTCGATCCCCGCATGCCACCGCTCGCAGGTGTCCAGCTCGCAACCAAACGGGCGCCCGCCGCCAAAGCTCCAGAGGGCGAACTTTGCCTTCACGGCGGGCATCGGCCACGCCGGTTTAGGAGCCCCGACGGCCATCTCGACGCCTTCCCAGGTTGGGATGCGTGCCATGGCTAGCACCCCTCCTGGACGAGTCGCGGACTAACCATTGACCCGGACCTCCCGGACGATGATCCGTGAGTAGCGAGTGTAGGTCGAGTCGCCGACCACGAGCCACAGAGCGGGGAGCGTGAGGTCAGCCGGAAGACCGCCATCGGCGGGGAAGGCCCGGACGAGGCGAGCGTCAGGATAGACGGCCAGGATGTCCGCGATCGTGAAGACCTTGTTGAGCCACCCCGCACCGAGGTTGACGACCGGGACCACGCCAGCGATCTCGTTGACGATCTTGATCTTCCCAGCCCCGACCCACGACCGGATGTACTCGTGATCGGTCGCGTCGCCCTCGCTGATCTCCGTCAGCAGGTTGAGCTGCGGGTTCGAGTGCGGGTCGAAGACTCCGATCTTGTAGAGCGAGCCGTCCCCGTTCACGTCGATCAGGACGTTCACATAGGGGCGGTTGAGCAGGTTGTCGTTGCCTGCGGTCCGAAGCCCGTAGCGGACGGAGCACGAGCTGAGGTCGCCGAGGGGCATGTCGTCGAGGAAGTCGGTGCCGAGCATCGACTTGTTGCCGGCGCCTCCTCCGTGGAACCCCTTGTTGCCGACAGCGTTCGGGTTGCCCGTGATCGCGTGCGTCCACATCTCCCAGCCCTCTTCGGTCCGCACCGCACCCGCAGCGTTGACGCTCAAGTTCGAGAACGAGGCCCATGGGATGACCCCTCCCGGCTGGATGACCCCGCCCGGCGACGGTGCTGCACCCGTAGCTGTCACGCCGATCATGTCGCTGATGGGTACGAGTTCGTGCTCCGCGACGACGGTCGGACAGCCAGCGCGGGTACCCGGCGACTGCACCGCGAGGAGATCGTCGTGGCTCACGCGGACAGGGCTGGACCATTGACCTGGGGTGAGTTCGCTGAGGGCAGCGTCACCGGTCAGGCGGTTGCCTGCACCTGCGTAGGCGCTCCCGTCGCAGCCGCTCACGCGAACGCGCCAGTAGTAGCCGGCGAAGCGAGACTCGCTTGGGTCGATCGCCTCGAGAGGAAGCGCGCCGGCGCCGACGTTGCCTGCTTGAAAGATGCGCGAGGCTGGCGACCACGCCAACGCGACGCCCAAGACCCCTGTCGCCGAAAACCCCCCGTTGCTGGTGAGCTGGGCCCGGATGACCGCCTCTGCGCTCTCCTCGATCCGCGATGCCTGCTCACCGTCGGCGAGATCGTTCACGACGAGCTGGAGCACGACCGCGGCCTCGACGACGAAGGCGAGCTCCTCGCCTGGGCCGAGCGTGACCGTCTGCGGTCCGGCGCTCAGCCGGAGCTCGGTGCGGGCCGAGGTCCCCAGGTAGACCCGAAGCACATCGCGGGGGTTGTGGGTCGTCGCGGAGACCGTGACCGCCTTGATCCCTCCAGGGCCGAAGAAGCCGAAGACGTCGGAGCCCACGCGGCTCCCCTGCGGGATCGATGCAGTCAAGAGCCGCCCAGCCGCGGACGACGCAAAGCCGGTCCGGTCGAGGGGGATGAGACCGGACCCGTTGAGGGGGCCGTTCGCGTTCAGTCGGAATGTCGTTGCTTCTGCCATTTTTTGCTCTCCTCGGCGCTTGGCCGGACTCGAAAAATTCGCTCGCCTACTTCGCTTCGCGATGACCGCGGATCGTCTCTGCCGCTTCGGTGAGCGCGTCGGCTGCTTCGCCCTCGTCGCTCGCAGCCTTCTCAAGCACGTCAGCGGTTGCGTTACGCCACGCCTCCTCAGGGGGCTGTCCCTTCGACACGCTGCTGAGCGCTCGGGCGGCGATCTCGACCGCGCCGAAGCCAAGACTCCCGAGGAAGAGCGGTGCATGCCCGGTCGCTGACTTGCGCTTTTTCTTGCGCTTCTTCTTCGTCATGTCATTCCACCTCTGCGGAGCGTCTACCAACAATCTATGACCAGTCCCGCGGTCGGGGCTGAAGTCCTTGGGGAGCCATCGCTCCCAAGCGCCACTAGGCGCCTTTCACAATTCGATACACAACCGCTCCTGTGATTGCGGTCGCGATCACGGCTCCACCCACCTTCAGCCACGAGACCGCCTGCCGCTGCTCGTCGATCGCGTCATCGATCGACCCTCCGATATCGCCGACGACATCGCCGACGGCACCGCCGATGTCGCCAACCACCTCACCGATGTCTTCCGCGACGTCTTCGGCCACCATGGCTCCTTTGGCTAGAGGAGAGTCGACCTGGTCGCGCCAGCCCCCGAGTTCATTGGCGGGCGGGTTCTCAGGATCGTAGGTCCCGACCAGGTGCGTCAGGGGGGCCGACCACCAAGAAGGGCCTGTGTTGTCCTTCGGCCATGCGTCGAAGATCGGCAGGAACAGAGGTATCTGCTCCATGAGGGCGTCGCATTCGGCCTGCGGCTTTGCGCTCTTCTGGCACGCGTCGTAGGCGACCTTGCGCTCCTTCTGGGCGCCTGGGAGCGTCATCTCGTCGAGGAAGCGCCGTCGCCCCTTAAGACTCGCGTACTTGTAGATGAGGTTCAGGCGGGCGAACGCCTCAGTGCGCAGATCTGGGGATGCCTTGTCGGCGGTCGCGAGCTTTTCGACAAACTCGCTCTCACTCTTGTACATCCCCGCGCGCAGGTCATCGATCTTGCTCATCCGGTCCCCTCTTTCTTCCTGATACCCAAGATCCGACAGCCGCCCCGGTCGCCAGGATCAACGCTCCACCCAACCCGAGCGCGACCTGGGTCATCGTCGCCAGGCGCCCTTGGAGCCTGGACATCTCCGCGCCCATCATCGTGCTCTTCTCCTGGCATTCGAACAGTTCTTTGTCTCTCGTTGGCGTCGTCTGTGCCTTTTCCATGCTCACGCTCCTCTGACTTGTCCGGGCTGACTGCCCGTGCGGTCCACCCTCTCCGGCGGCCGCTAGTGGTAGTCGGCTCGGGGCTCGTCATCGTCATCCAGCCAGTCGATAATCTGGTCCTCCTCGGTGACCTCAGGAGGCTCGAAGGGAGGGGTCGTGAAATAGCCCCGTGGTGCGCTCGGCGGCCTCGTCGGAGGACCCGTGCTGCAGATCTTCTCCGCGTCTGAGCCCGCACCCGTGAGCTTCACGAGATCACGAATCACGACCGAGTAGTAGGCCAGACGTCCGTTAATGCTCTTCTCTGCAGCCACGAGGCGCTCCTCGGATCCTCTGCCTTGCGCCGCGATGACCGACGCGATTCGCGTGGCGTACGCGTGAATCTTAGTGCTGAAGATCGCGGCCGAGCGCTGGTCGATCATCGAGGCGATCCGTGACTCCGCCGCAGCCACCTGCTTCTCCACAAGCGACGATACGATGGATGAAAGTGGCGCCAGGAGTTGGTCAATCTGAGTCGCGGCCTTGACCATGCGGAGCTCGACCCGCTGCTCCAGGACCGCCTCAAGACGCTCCTCAAGGACCGAAGCGAGGCGGTCGTCGACGGCCGGTAGGAGACGACTATCAAGAGCGGCGGCGATACGCTCATCCATGACCGCCGCGAGGTCAGCAGAATGATCCGTGTTCCGCTCGGCTCGCTCCGTTTCGAGCTCCCCATAGGTCCTTCGGAGTGACTGGAGCTCCATCTCGAGGAGGGTGATCCGATCGCTCAGTTCGCGGTTGGGTTGCTCCGCGGAGCTCGCATTCACCTCCGGCGGGGGTATGACCGGCTCCGCGGGGGCGTGGCGAGCTTCATCCATCGCTGGAAGCTCGGAGGACTCGACGAGCGGCGTCTCGACGAGCGAAGCTTCGACGAGCGGTGTCTCGGCGCTTGGTGTCTCGGCGCTTGGTGTCTCGGCGCTTGGTGTCTCGACGAGCGGTGTCTCGACGAGCGGTGTTTCGACAATCGGCACGGCGCTCGCCGCAAGTGCGTTCGGGTCGACGCCTGTGGTTGTCCCGAGTAGATGATCCGGGGCGTCAAGCATCCGGTGCGCGTGGGTCTCGACCCAGAGGACGAACTCGGCGAGCTTTGGATACTCGTTCGCAGCGTTTCCTGCGACATCGTGCTCTGTCCGGACACGTATCCCGAGGTCCAGACTATTCCCGGCAGTCTCACCGGCCGCGGCTTCGTCGGTGACCTCCTTCGCGACGTCCTGCGCTGGACCCTGGGACACCTCCACGATGGCCTGCTGCGCCGGAGCCTCATCGATGGCGGCGGCCTCCTGTCTGGTCGCCTCATCGGTGGCGGCGGCCTCCTGTCCGATCGCTTCATCGGTGGCGGCCGTCTCCTGTCCGATCGCCTCATCGGCAGCGGCCTCCTGCCTAGCAGGGCCTCCCCGCATCGCAGGAGAGCGCGAGGAGGTCCCGGATCCCGCACTTCCTCGGGGTGGACGATTAGCTGCGGCCTCCTGGGCGGCCTCCTGCCTAGCAGCCTCCTGCCTAGCAGCCTCTTGGGCAGCGGCTACCTGGGCGACCTCCTGCCTAGCGGCCTCTTGGGCGGCGGCCTGAGCGGCTCTCGCAGCGGCCTCTTGGGCAGCCAGGTCGGGTGTAGCCGCTGCGCGTGCAGCCGTAGCGCGCTGCGAGGCCGCTTCGGCACGCGCCGCCGCCTCGTCCCGTCGACGGAGCTCCTCCTCCTCGCGACGAAAGTCCTCGTCGCGGCCGAAGTCCTCGAAGTCCTCCACGTCATCGGCATACTCTTCGATCGGCGGGTCTGACATGGGAGCCGACTCGGTCGGCCGCGGCTTCGACTTTGGCTTCGCCTCGGGCTCGGTAGGCGGCGACTTCGCCTCAGCCTCGGGCTCTCCCGTCTTGGGCGGTGCCGCCTTTTGGGCTTCGTGAGCGGCGGCCTGGCGTCGCCGGACCTCCGCGACCCGTGGCGCGACGGTGATAGAGACAGCCTGGCCCAGTATCTTCCACATGGAGCTCATCGCGACCTCTTCACCGCCGTGGGCGGAGCGAACATGCGATCTGGTAGGTGGTGAATGCGCCGAGGGCAAAGCCGACCGCACCAGCGCCGCTGACCCCAAACCAGAAGCGCATCCTCTGGAGTTTGAGGAGCGCCTTGGCTTCCCGCTCGAGAGCGTCGTCAACCGCTTCCTCATCAGTGATAGGTCGTCTAGATGGCATCAGTGCTCCCTGTGGCATGGGCTAGTTATCGTCGTCGTCATAGTGTTCTTCGTCGGACGCGTCGACCACGTCGTCGTCGTCGAAGACCTTGAGCGCGTCGTAGTCGGGGTCACCAGCCTCTTCGCTAGCGTCAAGCGCCGCGTCGCTGATCTTCGCAGCGTCGATCGGCGAAGGAGCGACCAGCGATAGCTGGCCGGCGGCGCAGCTCTCCGCGAGGTTGGCAGCCTCGCGTGCGAGGTACCGCGCGATCCGACGGAGGTTGGCGTAGGCGGCACCGGCTGCCCCTTGGGTCACCCGCTCCTGTGCATTCCGGTAGTACACGAATGCACCGCGGAGGAACTGCATCGCCGAGGCTCGGGCCTCGCCCTGGCACTTCGGGGCCTGCACGAGCACCTTCGCGTAGACCAGGGCCTTGCGTGCCTGCTCTAGCGCCGTCGGGGCCCCACGGACCGAATCAGCGAGTTCCTTGTAGGTCGACCAAACGTGCTCGATCGTCTCCGTGTCGAGATCGGGGCCGACCGTATAGATCCGATCGCTCGCCGCGAGCGCTTCCCCCTGATTCCCTGGGTGTTCGATAGTCTGGACGCCGATCTTCGCGTCAGCGTCGAGGTCCAGGTCATCCACGAGCCGGATGTATTGGCGCGATGCTCCGGCCGTGTTGGCGGCCGCGTTGGAGCCGGCACCGTCGGCTCGGAGGACATAGAAGCCCTCCTCGACTGTGCCTCGGATCCCGTCGGGAACGATGAGGAGCGTCGCGTCCCGAATCGGGTCGCCAAGGACGGTCGCGGTCTGTTCGAGGATTTCATCGCGGATTCGAGTAAGAATCTCGTCGAGGTATTCCTCGATCTCCCACAGTTGGCTCGGCTTGGTGTTGTTCCGCCCTTCGGACTCTTGCGTCGTGTACGTGCTGGTCAGATCGGTGATGTACTCATCGCCGAACCGCGGCGCGATCAACAACGGGTCTTCGAATTCCGTGAGCTTGTCGAGCTGGGTGAGCAGGAGAGCGTAGCCCTCGGGGGTCTGGGCGAGCTCAGTGAGCTGCGCAGTCTCGGCAGCTCGCACTGCGGCCGCGATCGCCGTGGGGGATGTGCTCGGCGTCGCGGCTGCGGTCTCCGCCTCCGCCTCCGCCTCCACCGCCTCGCTACGCTTGAGGAGCGCGCGGGGGAAAGCGCGGTCCCACCAACGCCGGGCAACGCCTACAAGCTCGCCTACCTTCAGGTCCGACACGAGCGCGAGCGCGAGGAACCGCTCATATCCCTTGGGGGTCCACGGGATGAGCTCGCCGCCCTCCGAAATGCTCTCGACAAGCTCAAGCTCGCCCCCACGCTCGACAGGGAGGAGTCCGCTCGGTGCCTTGATCAGCTCTGCACGGATCGCGGGCCAAACCGCCATGCGAAAGGCGTCGCTCGCTCCGCTGAAATGGAGCACGAGCACGGCCTCCATCCCGTGGGTTCTCGTCAGAGAGAGAGCGTCCTGGACCATCCTCTCGCGGTCGTCCGCGGGCCAGGTCCAGCCGTTGGGCAAGCTGCTCTTGTCGAGCGCGACGTTGAGATCCGCGAGATGCACTCGTTTCCACTCAGCGGATCCCGCCTCGCGGATCGAGATCGTAGTCTTGTCGGAAGACGACTGCTTGCCGACCTCGAAGAACTCAGCGTTAGAGTCTTGCGCTACTCGGCGGAGCCGCAAGCCCTCGAAGAGGGGAACACCTGAGGAGGAGGTCAGGGCGATCGGATGGCGCCGAGCTTCGGGGATGAGCAGGCTGTAGGGCCACACCGCGGGGTATTTCGAGAGCCGCGTGAGCAGCTCCTCACCCTCCGTCCGCGAGCGTGCCGCTTGCTCCGAGGTCTGCCTCTGGGCGTTCGCGAAGAGCACGCTCGCCCGCTGGAGCAGTCGATTCGCCGTCGCGACGATCGCTTGGTTCTTCTTCTCCACGTCGCCGGCGCGCTTCTCCTCGATGAGCCGACGGGTCTTCTCGGGGTCAGCGCTGAGCGCCACCAAGTAGTCCTCGGGGGTGAGCTCCGCCTGGGCCGCGGGGTTGGAGGTCTCCGGGTTCCCGGCGATCAGGTCCTCGAGCCAGCCCGATTTTCCCTGGATCAGGTCGTACCGGAAGAGGTCCATCGACCCCTTGCCCAGGTAGTAGTAGATCATGATCGTGTTGAACTGATTGCCCTGCCGATGCGCACGACCGTTGCGCTGCTCAAGGTCGGCAGGCGTCCACGGGAGGTCCGCGTGGTGGATCGCGCAGGTCCGGACCTGGAGGTCGATCCCCTCGTACGCGACCGAATTCGCGATCACGACGTCGTACTTCGGCTCTCCGTCCTCGCCGTTAAAGTCCCTGGCGATCTTCACCCGCGCGGCGGCCTTGGTCACCTCGGCGTTGAGCACCGCGATCCGCTTGGCCGGTATCCCGTGAGCGATGAGCACCTCGCGGATCCAGGCGTGCGCCGCCGTCGGCTCGCAGAAGATGATGTGTCCGCACGAGGGCTGAGCGATGACCCTCTGGGCGATGGCCCTGAATTTGGGGCTGGAGGGATCCGGGGCGGGCAGGTCACGCGTGATCGTGATCTTGTCGCCCTTGTCCTCCTTGCCCTTGCTCTTCGCCTTCTCAGGATCGACGGGGACGACCTCCCATCCCTGTCCGATCCAGTGGCTCAGGGTCCCGCCCGAGACCTGACGTGTCGTCCTCCCGCCCAGCGCGGTCTTCCAGGTGTAGCCCTCGTCGAGCTGGGAGTGCAGCGCGACCAGGCCGAGGCGCGCGAGGAAGCCGAGGATCGAGCCTGACTTCTGGCCGCTCTCGAGGGACCGCTCGATCTCGGCGACGAACGCCTGATACTTCGCCTGCTGTTCTTCATCGAGCTCGACCTCGCATCGGCAGACCCGCGGCCGCGGGAGGTCGATCCCGACGTCCTTCGCCTTGCGCCACTCCGAGTAGCGGAAGACGATGCTCCGGAGTTCGTCGAGCTGGGTGAACCCGACCACCGCAGGTTTTTGCACGATCTCAAACGAGGGCGTGACGACGTTCTGCGTCGCGATTCGCGTGTAGCGGTCGATGAACTGCTCGGGGTCTGTGATGCCGCGATCGGCCCATGCACCGCCGTCGATGTATTGGATCATGTTGTAGAACTCGAGGGGCGAGTTCTTCGCTGGCGTCGCCGAGAGGAGGACGACGCCCGCGCCCCCGGTCGCCTCGCGTAGAAGGCCCGCGCGGAAGTCGAAATTCCACGCTCGCTTGGAGCCCTCACGGCCGCCTCCGCCCATGTACCGCGGGACCCCGCCCTCGCGCGTCTCGGGCATGTGAAGGTTCTTGAAGCTCGCTGCCTCATCGACGACGAGGAGGTCGACGCCGATGTCCTCCCAGGTGACGCGAGGGTCGGGCTCGTAGTTGGACGCGATCTTGTTCTCGACCCAAGCCCGCACACCGTGCTCTTTGATCGCCTTCTGCCGCTCTGTGAGCCTCTTGGGGTCTTTGCCCTCCGCGTTGCGGATGGTCAGCTCGACGCTCCGCATGATCGAGTCCGTGCGCTCGGCATATCGTTCGAGGCTCTCCTCACGGACACGCGTTCGGGGGAACGCTTCGTACGAGACGATCGCGACGTCATAGAGGCCGGACTGAAAGGACACCCATTTATCGCCACGGTCCTCCGAGGAGTCCGTGCGCGACGTCATCAACATCTCCTCGTGCTCTTCAGGGGGGATCTGCTTTGCGTTGAGCAGCTTGTTCGCGGCCTTCACCCGCTTGCCGCCCTTGAGCTTGTGCATCTCGCTACCGATCACGACGACGCGGAAGTCCGGGAGACAGCGCAGAAAGTCTCGCTTCCACTTCCACACGAGCGACTGCGGGACCAGGACCACCGGGCGACGTGCCCACCCTTCCTGGCGAGCTCGTGCGACCACAGCGATCGCCGTGTAGGTCTTGCCGACGCCAACATCGAAGGCCACGAGGCCGCCGCGCTGGCTTAGCACTCGGCGAGCACCGGACGCTTGATGGGGCGCGAGCGTGATATCCGGCCCCCAGCGGGCGATGTCGAGGGGCTCCGACGAATACTCGCGCGGGACGAACCCGCGAAACGCAGCGTTGTACCGCTTCTCGATCGCAGCCTTTCGAGCAGGCTCGCGGAGAGCCCACGCGTAGAAGTGCGACTCGTAGTAGACGCCCCATCGACGGCGCAGCTCGTCGACAGTGATCTTCTTGTCGGGGTCGGATGGGTCCGGCGACCAAAGAGGTGTCTCCATCGCGTTCGAGCCCGGCGGTAGCGGCAAGATGGATCTCGGCGGATCCGTCTTCGGCTGGAAGTAGGGGAAGTCGTGGTTGAGCCAGCCGATCACCATCGCGACCTCGGCGGGGAGCCTGTACTCGAGCTTGACGTAGGAGACCCCCACGGCCTGCACGAGGCCGTTACGGCGCTCCAGCGACACCGGCCGACCATCGCCCGCGACCGCGCCGAGCCACTCACTGACCAGCTTGATCGGGGTCCAGCCCTGGCGCGGCGAGATCCCCTGAATGTCCTCAAACTCGGCGACCGAGAGGACCTCCTGAAGTCGACCGAGCTGCTTCTCGAGCTGCTTGCGAACGACCGCCTCGGCCGCGCCCGTCGCCCTCGCCGCGACGGCTACGCTCCTTGGGTCCTGGAGCAGCTCGACCCGGGGCCATAGGTCGCCGGTCACGTAGTCGGCGAGAGGTACGAGCTGGTCTAGATCTTCGCCGTCAATGCTCCAGTCAGCCTCGAAGAGGCGCGTCATGATGGCCGCAGGCGTTAGGTTGCCGCCGCGGGCCTCATGGAAGGCGACTAGCTCGTCGAGCTTCAGCCGCCGTCGGTCGGCGTAGAGCTGTTCGCCCTGGGCCACGACGTCATCCGGCCGACCTTGGTAGCGAGTGGTCTGTGGGCCTGGTTCGGCGAGCTGGACGCTGCCGTCAGCCCTGTAGACGCCGACCAGCGCCTCGGCGTTGATCGAGTCCTTTTTGGTCGCGATCGTGCGGATCGCAGCGAGCGTCTTGGCCTGCTTCCCGAGCGACTCAAGGTCAATCCGGAGCTCGGGGTAGAGATCGAGCGCGGAGGCGTCACCCGCTGCTTGGGCGGCGAGGTAGCGCTGAACTCGAACGCCGAGCCCGAGGGCGTCGCGCAGGTCAGGCGCGAGCGACTTCTCAAACTCACTCTCCGCGCGAACGACCTTCGCCTTCGGGCGGGTGGCGAGGCGCTTCCATGTGAAGCGGTTGACCACGCAGGCGACGCACTGCGGACGTTCGTTGAACGCCGGAAAACCGGTGAACGCCTCGGGCTCGGTCTCGGAGAGATCGTGGTTTGGAAAGCTCTTGAAGTAGTCTCCGTCGAGGATAAAGGTGTCCGCCTCATCGACCTCCGCGAGCTCTCCGCCGCGCGAACGGAAGATCAGCAGGTCGATGTCCAAGAGGGGACTTGTGCCGGGGAAGATCTGCTTCGGTAGCCGTATCGCGGCCGCGACGTGATGACGGCGGAGCACCTTCCGGCGCAGCGTCTGGGAGTTCGTCCCCGTCAGGAAACCGCCCGGTATCAGGAACACTCCGATCCCCTGGGGAGCGAGCAGGTCCAGGCCACGGCGGAGGAAGTAGTTGGACGCTTTCTTCTCTCGGTAGAAGGCGTCTGGGTCCTCGGCCGCATGGGTCCCGCGCTCACCGTAGGGAGGGTTCGCGACCACCAGGCCGAACGTGCCTTGCACCGCGCTCCCGTATCGGCTGACCCAAGACTCGAACGTCCCGTGCTCCACCTCGACATCGGGCCGGATCTGTCTGAGAAGGCGGGCAGAGCTGTGCGAGAACTCGACCGCCGTCCATGTAAGCTCCGGCCTCTCATCACAGCGGGCCCGATCGAACGCGTCGATGAAACGACCGATCCCCGCTGAGGGCTCCAGTGCGTTGAGCTCCCCCAGGGGCGTCGCCAGGTCCTCCAGCATTGGGCACACCGCGTCGGCGATCGCATCGGCGACCGCCGACGGGGTGTAGTACTCGTTGATAAGACCGGGTGATTCAGGGTCCCAGCCTGTCGGAAACTTGCTCGCGTACTTTTTCAGGGAGAGGCCGCCCCAGCCCGAGTAGCCCCGCAGGGTCGCGCGCGTGTCTTCGTCGCCCGGCTCCCCGCTCTTCTCGAGCGCATAGGCCAGCTCCATCGCGGCGAGGTTCTTCTTCGCGCGCTTCGCCGGTGTGCGAGCCTCCGGCGCCGCGGTGGCGTCCACTAGATCCTCGGGATTGACCCGCTTGGCCGCGGGGGCCTTCCTGGCACCACGAACGAGCGCCTTTACAAGGATCACGCGTCGACGCTTTCGATCGGCCGCGGAGAGTTCGGAGAGGTCTGTCAGTAGCTCCAGCGCCCCGGGTGTTTGTAGGTCGATCGCCGCACCGAGCACCCCATCGAGCTTGGCCCCTTGGGTGAGCTCGTTCGCCAACAAACCCGCCAGGCTCTTCTGTGCGGTCGAGAGGCTGTCGGCCCAGAGTTTCCGCGACCAGGCATAGCCGACGGCACGGACGATCGCCGGACGGTTTCGACCGAGAAAGCCGTCGATCTCGGGGGCCATCTCCGCCGGCAACGCTGCCCGCCATGCGGGGAGAATGATCGAGTCTAGTACTTGCTCGTGGGTCATCGTCAGATCATCTCCATCGCCTGGACGAGGGCGTTCATCAGCACGGCGTCCTTGCCTGCCTGGTCTGATGACGGGACTGGCCCGGCCGGCGGAGCGCCGATGCTCTCGGTTGTGTCGTCGTCGTCAGCTTCGACGTCGTCGGTCTCGTCGATCTCGTCGGTCTTGTCGGACTTGTCGGTCTCGTCTCCCTCATCGGCCTCGTCGCCGTCGTCGGAGCTAGCGTCGTCGTCGGCGTCTTCATCGTCGGCGGCATCCTTGGCGTCCTCGTCGACGATCTCGAGCGCTCGCTTGAGGAGCGTCGCCTTCTTGCCCGAACCGAGCTCCGCGACCGAAGCGTCACCGTCTCGGACGAAGATGAGCGCGAACGACCCGCCCTTCGTCGACTCCATCTTGAACTCGCCGTCGGCGGTCGGAGCCACGCAGACCTGTCGCCCGTCCTGGATCGTCTCGGTCCAGGTCAGGGTGGCCGACTTTGACTTCGTGACCCGCCGAACAGCGACAGGGCAGTCACCCAGGAGCTGCCCCCCCTGCGCATGCCATTGCTCCGCAGAGGGGACGCCAGCCGCGGCGATCAGGCGAGCCTGCCTCTTGACCTCGCGACTGGGGCCGCAGCCGTACTCCTCGAACTCCTCTTCCCCGTCCCGTTGGAAGAACAGGGCGTAGGTCCCGGCCGTCTTTGTGCCGATCATCTTGAAGACGCCGACGTCCCAGATCGCCTTGTAGCCCTTGCGACCGTTGCGGCTCGTGCTGCTCCACTTGAGCGTCGGCAGCTTGGGCTTCCCCCTCGTGCTCTTCGCGGCGACGGCCGGGGCAGGCTTGTAGCGCGCCGGAGGACCCTCGACCGAGATCACGAGCTTGCCATCGTCGACGAGTCGGCTGATCGCGCTGGTGACCTCCAACGTTGATCCTCCTAGTTTTTTGCGGATCGCCGAGGTTGTCAGCGCTCCCTCTTTGACGACCCGGAGCGCCTCCGCGTCGAACTTGGCTCGCTCTTCGGGAGTCGCGGTCTTTGCCGTCGTGGGCTTGGCCTTGCGAGGCCGCCTGTTCTTTGCCTTGGTCTTGGCTTTCGCCTTCGACGTAGGCTTGCTCTCCGCCTTGGGCGGCTTGCTCTCCGCCTTGGGCGGCTTGCCCTCCGCCTTGGGCAGCTTGCTCTCCGCCTTGGATGGCTTGCTCTCGGCCTTAATCTCGGCCTTGGGTGGCTTGCTCTCGGCCCTGGCCTTCGCCTTCGCCTTGCTGGACTTCTTGGGCTTCGCCCCCTTCTTCGCCTCGGCGACCGTATAGGTATCGCCGTCCTTGGCGATGCGCCCCGCCTCGAGGTGACGCGCGAGCGCTGCTCGGATGACCTTTCGCTGCCCGCCGACGATCTCCACGAGGGCGACCTCGGTGTCGATCCCTCGGCGGATCGCGGCGAGCACTCGCTTTTCATGGTCGGCTCGGTCCTCTGGAGCGGCTCCCTCCGAACACAGGAGTTCGTCCATCGTCTTGAGAAACTCGTTCCCCTGGTCGTCGCGGACGACGAGCCGCATCCCTCTGTGTAGATCGGAGCCCATGGTCAGGCCGCCTTCTCTCCGCCGTTGCCCCCGCTCACCGGCGGCTTGGTTTTGCAGCTACAGCTCGTGGGGCGGCGGCCGAGCCAGTACCCGACCCCCGCACTGACACCGCCCGATACCAACGCGCTGACCAATACAGGCAGCCAGCTCGTCCCGCTCGGTGTGGGTTTCGCAATCATGTCGTTTTCATTCATCGCTACGTTCTCCTCTCGTCTCGCTTCTTCTTCAGGTAGTACGCCAGGGCCGCAGCACCGCCGCCGACGAGCGCGGTCCCACCTGCCGCCCAGAGCAGCTTTCTCGATGGGTCGGTCGGCGAATCGGTCTCACCGCACTCGCCATCGCATCCGCCGCCCGGCAAGCCCGCGAGATCGCCAAAGGGCATCGGGATCTTCGACACGGGAACCTTGGGGGGCGGGTCTTTGTCTGGCTTGAGCGTCCCCGGCTGTGCGCCCGAGATCCGGACGCGGCCATGCTGGAAGGGATGCGGCGGGCGAACACCGCTGGCGATGAGCTGCTCTTTCCAGGTCTTCCCGCTGCCGGGCAAGCCTGGCTCGTCATCCGCGACATCGTTGAGCTCCACGAGCTTGCGGTCGGGGTGCTCCAGCATCATCTTTCGCGCCTTCATCAGCTCGGCCTTCATCTTCGGATCGCGGAAGGCGTCGAAATCGGCGCGCACATAGGCGGCGACCAGTGAATGCCAGAGGTAGTGGAGCTGACGGTCTCGGACCTTTTCGAGCACCTTGCGGATGTGTACGTCGTACAAAGTGAGGACACACCGGTCGCCGTTTTGGTCGAAGACCTGCATGCTCGGCGGATCCATGACACAGCCGAGCGTCCCCTTTCCGAGGCCGAATTTCGCCATCCTCTCGGGGCCGAACCAACCGGGGTCGACCCGCTCGTACTTGCCCCCTTCGAGGGTGTTCATGCATCGCCAGGCCCCGACGGCGCAGCCGATCCCTGTGCCGAGGATGTACCGGGCGTCGCCCGAGAGCGCTCGGCCCTTGCCGTTGTTGTTGACCCAATCGTCCGAGGTCTCCTGCATGTAGCGGACTCCGCCGTCGCAGTAGCGTTTCCAACGGTGGTGGAGGTGCTTGTCGCCGGGGCCGTTGTGGACGCCGACGTCGATCTTGTAGAGGTCGGGGCTGGCGTCGTACGCCGTCGCCCAGCCCCACGCGATCGAGCCGAGTCGTCCGGTGTTCACGTAGAATTTGCCCACGTCGGTGACCATGTCCGGCTTGACCGGCCACCGGCCGCTGCCGTTCCATTTCTGCACAGGCATCGGATCGAGCGACACCTGGACGACGCTTGTGATCCGGTCGAGCCCTGGGATCAGCCCGACACCGGGGCCGGGGCTGAACACACGGTTCGGCTTTCCGAAGGGGTCGACTCCCCCGATATCCTCGCCCGGTGCGAAGGCAAAGCCGCCGTTCCGTGCGATGCCCTTCCACTCGTCGCTCTCAAACCGCGGCGAGAAGATCGGGGTCCAGGAGCCGCTCTCCATGAGGGGCCGAAGCACGGACTCGACGTAGTAGGCATCAACATCGGTATCCGGCTGCTGGAGCGGCGGGAGCGTTAGGTAGATCTGTTTCTCGCGATGTTCTGCCTCGTATTTTTGAAACTGTTGGCGTTTCATCACCACCTCGATGATCGCCTTGGCGGTGCCGATGATCGCCGCAGCGATCTTTCCGATCGGGCCAAGAGCGCCAAGTCCCTTGAGTCCCACCGCAAACGCTGCATCCGCGAGCACAGCTTGGAGCTCGTTCGGATCCATCCGCGAGGGCACCTTGAACGACTGCATCGTCTGGACCAGCCCGGAGGTCATCGCGGTGAGCATCCCGTTCCCCGGCAAGGTGAGCTGACCGCCAACGCTGGATGCGGTGACGCGCATGTACGTGAGGACCTGGGAGCCGAGCTGCAGGTCTGCTAGCCCGGCGCTATGGAGGCTGCCCGCTCCCGAGTTGGCGGCGTCGAGCACCATGTCGATCGCCTCGTTCTTAAGCGAGGGATCGCGCAGCGCCGCCTGCAATACATTGTAGTTAGGGAGCTTGCTCGTGAAGGGCAGCGAGTAATCTCGCGACCCCAGGATCTCCTTGTACTTGTCTGACCCGAGTTCGATGATCACGGTGATGCCTCCCTCCCCTAGGCGAACTTGAGGACCGCGACGCCGAGCTGCTGACGCACGCACGGGTCTTTGTTGGTCATGAGCAGCTCGCGCAGCTCGGGAGTGAGGTGCCTGCGGCCGCGCAGGAGCGCCCGGCGCATCGCGAAGAACGCCGCGAAGCGCTCTTGGATGAAGTTGTAGGCGGCGACGCAGACGAACCCGCGTGGTCCGTTGATCCCCGCGACCTCCGCGCTCGTGTGAGCGGCGACGAGTCGCTGACCAGCCCTGTAGATCGGTCCCTCAGTTTTGGAGGTCGGCAGCGGCTCCACGAGCGAGCGGGTGGCGTCTCGCCAGTGTGCCCACGCGGCTACGACGTCGCGGGCGTCCGCTCGGAGGTTGCCCTCGGGGTGCCACATGCCTGCCGCGATCCGCATGGCGACCGGCGCCGGGTGCTTCGTGGAGTTGCTCCGCCACGCGAGGCCTGGAGCCGGTGCCTGGAGCCGGTGACCGTAGACCCACGGGAAGGTGCCCAAGCTCAGCCGCAGCGGCGTCGACCAGCCGCAGCCCAGGTTCACGATCATCGACGACGGAGCAGGATCCCAGAAGTACGAGGGGCCCGCGTCTGCGAGGAAGGTCCGTTGAGGGAGGACGGTCACTTGCGCGCTGTCGTCCGCCTCTTCGCCCTGGCTCCCGCCTGCCTGCCCGGCGAGCTTGCCCCCCTTCGCGTTCAGGGGCGCGGGCTGCCACGTAGCGCGCCCGTAGCAGGCTCCCGAGGGCAGGCCCCCCACGTCGGTCTCAATGCGCCACAGGTGGGCTGCGCTCTTCTCCTGGAGGGCTGCCAGGACGCTCGCTCGAATGAGGGCCCGATCGGAGCGCCCGGGCTCCTCGCGCTCGCGGCGAATGAAGCTCGAAAAGGCGCTCAGGGCCGCGGACTCGATTGAGACGAGTCCGAGCTGAGACTGTCGCAAGTTGGTGAGCGTCCGCTGAAACGCATCACCCCAGCCCCCACCATCGGCCACCTTGCTCCACTGCTCCGCGAGCCAGGTCTCTCGTTCGGCGCTCGAGAGAAAGTCGAAGTCACCCGCGAGATCATCCGTGAAGGCGTCGAGAGCGTCGTCGTAACAGTCGAGAATTTCTGTGGCCATGGTTCAGCCTTCCTCCGGTCCAACCGGGAGCTTCGCCGTCTCTTCGACAGGAATCGTGGTGAGCGCCGTGAAGGCAGCCGCGACCCCTGTCCAGAGTCCGTTGCTCAAGTGCGCGGGGATCGTGAGTGTGTCTCCGAGATCGAGGCCAAGCTCAGCGGCGTCCGAAAAGAATCGCGTCCGCACCGACTTGTACGTCGACCCTCCTCGACCACTCTTGAGCAGCGTCGGGCTCGCCCAGCCGGCCTTGATGTCGGCGTGATCATCAATCTGGTAGTAGGCGATCAGCCGCCGCAGGTAGACGACCGCTCCGAAGGCGGCGATCCTCGGGATGAACATGACCTCCGGAGGAGCCCGGAGGAGGGGCGCGTCGCCCTTCATCGCCTGGACTCCACTCCACAGGAAGTAGGGAGCGAGGGCGCCGAAGAGTCCGCCGCTCCCGAACTCGCCAGACGCCTCTCCGTAGGTCAGCGGCCTGTTTCGATCCTTCGCGTTCTTGTAGGCGCGCCGCGACGCGCTCGTCTCCTTCTCGGAGTCGTTGTGGGCGGCGATCTTGAAGCCCGCTTCACGGAACGCGATGAGGGCGAAGATTCTGGCCGAGCCCCTGACCAGGGACACCTTCTCCATCAGCGCGAAGAGAGGCCGAAGGTTCTTCGGGGTCTTGCCCCAGTTGTTCGCGAGATCAAACCCCAGGACGTCATCCTCAGTCGGCAGTGACGGCACCTGCGACCACCATCCCTTGCCCACAGGAGTGGGCTTCGGCTTCGGCTTGGGTTTGGGCGATTCGTCGTTGCCAGCGTCTGCGTGGGTGCCAGAGCCGCCGTCGGTGCCTGTGCCTGTGTCAGGGTCTGCGCCTTTACTTTCATCGAGGCTGCTAGCGTTCGCCCGTCGCCGATACGCGATCACACCGCCAACCACCGCGACCGTCGCAATTCCCCCGACCAGCCACTTGCCCAAGCCGCGACCAGGGGCCGGCTTTGAGCCAAGCTCAGTCGCGGTGACATCGATGATCGGCAGCTCTGAGCTCGGCTCGACTCGATTGCTCCCGACGATCTCGACCGTCTGTGTAAAATCGTTCTCCATCACAGCCTCCTACCCGAGCCGCCAGGCCGCAAACCCGAGGAGTCCGAAGCCGGCGGCCACACCGGCCGCCGCAAACCCCTTCTGCCGCTGAGTTAGTCCCGTCGGCGACGCTGGTTGGTCGCCCTCGGGAGCATCGTCGACCTGCATCTCCTCGTCATCGACGGGGAGCTCGGCTCCATCGTCGACGGGCTCCTCAGCCCCATCGTCGACGACAGGCTCCTCCGCTCCATCGAGGTTCCACCCCGAGGCCGTCGCCGTCCTGGTCAAGAGCGGCACGTCCCATTCGTAGAGCGCTCCAAGGATAGCCTCCGCACGGGGCTCCCCTGCGATGAGTCGGTAGCCGTCCACGCCCTCATCCTCCGGGTCTGCTTGGCCGAGGATGAGCAGGACAACCGGGGGTCCCCGAAGTATCGGCGTGAGCGCACCCATCTTGCCGGGCCCAGCCGGCAGCGCCGCGACCTGGGCGGGCTTCGTGACGGCGGACCAGGGGAGGGCCGCGTCGAGACTGGTCACCGCGGCCGTGTACTTGGTTCGTGCGGAGGGAGTCGCACTCGACCACAGCGAGGCGACAAAGAGCGCAACCTCGACGTTCTTGGCGGCCCTCTCGGCCTGTGGTCGCAGTGCGAGCGCCGCGTAGCGGAGCGCCATCTCGACTCTGGAAGGATCGACGTACATAGCGGTCTCCTAGAGGTCGCGGTCGTAGCGGCCGCGCAGGCGGTCGCCCGGCTCGACGCGAACGAGCTCAATGTCGATGACCACCTCAGGCACACCACCTGCGGGAGTCTGGGTGCCAAAGCCGATCTTATCGTCATGCGACAGGTAGAGGACCTTGGACCACTGCATATCCGGCAAGTTGCCCTGGTGAAGCGCTGCGCCGTTTCGCTGCGCCTCGATGAGATAGATCTCGCTCGCACCCGGCGAGTTGCCGCCCGCGACGCGGACGCTAGCCAAACATCCTTGGTGCTTCGGATATGTGCAGAAGTGCCGCGCAGGGATTCGACCCGAGGTCTGGATCCTCGCGACCATGATGTTGCTGCCGGGGTCCCAGACGAATGGTGGCGCCTGATCGCTGCCGTTGATCCCGGGGTCGAAGCCGGTGTTGTCGTCCTTGATCAAGCGGAACCGGGTCGCATGGGGCCCGAGGTCCCGATTCATCGCCATCGTCACGTGCTCAGACTCGCTGAGGTCGTTGACGACGATGTGGACCACGGGTCGCCCTTCTCCGTGGGTGACGATCGCCAGCTTATCCCCCGGGAAGAGGACAACATGGGTCATCTCCGGGGTGAGCTGGACCTCCTGGCGAAAGGGCTCGCCGGAGCTTGAGGTCAGGACCCTCGCGACGCTGGTGGGGTTCCAGGTGCTCCCGCTGATCCCGACCACCTTCGCGCTGTCCCCCGCGAGGAGGCCGAAAAAGTCTGCCCCGACGAGGCCAGCGGGACCCTCGATCGACCTCGAGAAGATCCTCTGGCCTTCGACGGTAAACGAGCTCCGCTCGAAGGCCATCGGCGTCAAACCGTCGAAGTCTCCCTCTTTGCTCAACGTGATCTTGTAGGGCTCAGCGGACATACTCGTTCTCTCTCTCGTCGTAGGGGGGAAGCGCCGCCGCCGGGTCTCGGCTCGCTCCCCTCGTCATTCGGTCGACCCGGCAGAGGCGTCGATTAGACGGCGGCCTTCGGATCCCGGCACGCGTCGTAGGCACAGTCCGCGTCGTGATAGAGGGTGACGTAGACCGAGTTGAGGTTGTTCGCCGGCCCGCCGTGCTTGATCTCGACGGCGAGCTTCTCCAGGCTGCCCACCGTGAGTGGGTGGCCCTGGTACTTCGGAAACGGGATGTGGATCTGCGTCCCGTTCTTGTTGAGAAACTGGTTGCCGCGGAACTTCGGCCCGTACGGCTTCCCTCCGTCCTGCCCGCCAGGGATCAGGAAGAGCTGGATCTCAAAGTCGAGGTAATTATCCCCATTGTTAGCGAGGCCCATGTCGAGCGCGATCCTGTGCGGCCGGTAGCCCGGGCGTGCGACCTGCTCCAAGCGGATGATCTTGCCCGGCGGCACCGGGACAGCGTCCACGTAGTCCCCGCCGAGACCCTTGACCACCTCGGTGAACTGCACCTGGTTGTCGTCGCTGACCTCAGCGATGGTGACCTCGGAGTAGAGGACGTTCGCAGGGCAATTCGCCCGCCGAAACAGGTCCTCGAGCGTTGTGTACTTCTCCTCCATGACGCAGCACCGCTTTCGCAGCCGCGCACACTCATCCTGGTAGGCCTCGAGGCAGCGCTGCATCTCCGGGAAGTTCACCCCCGTCAGAGCGCAGAGCCGGCGCATGACCTCTGTCCTGTGCGATGTGCCCATCTCGGGCAACTCCTGGGTACTCACCAACGTTCCGTTTTCCATCTCTCACCAACCTTCACAGTGTCCGCCGCCACCAACGGCGCCGGGGTTCGCTACACGTGTCTATGTTCGCGCCATACTGGCGCCTATTCCTAAAACCTAGATGAGGGCCGCTATTGGAGGCCCATCAGCGCTCTGATCTCATTGTCGACAGCTCGGCTCGCGTCGTCGTCCGACGCGTCGTCCTTCACCGCCGTAGGCGACTCAACGTCGGCCATCGATCGGCCGAGGAGGGGCTCTTCCTCGGGGCTCGCCGAGGACGCCGACGGAGTCACAGCTCGGGGTACCTGGACGGTCGCCCAGCTCAGCACCAGGACCTCGTTCACGGAGATGGAAGCGCCCTCCAACGCCCCTACCTCGAGGCGGACCTCCCGGCCGTCGGAGTCCACGGCGATGACCGCCGCGGCCGACGAATGCCCGCGTAGAACCTCACGTACTCGATATGCGGTCGTCTTCATGCTTCCTCGCTTTCTTCCACTTTGACTTCGTCAATGGGCTCATCGATCGCATGGGTCGACGTGTAGAGACCGGCCCCCGTCAGAAAGAGCAGGCCGCCGAGGCCCACAACATTCCGGGCGGTCAGCGTGCTCTCCATCGCAAGCCCCGGTACCACTCCACCGAGACCCAGGAGCCCGGTCACGGGAACACCTCTCGCCCGGATGTCGATCAGCTCCTGAAGCTTGTAGCCGAGGACTACGCCGGCGATCGCCGATCCCCCGAGCATGAGGTTGTCGAACCATGTCCCTCGCTCGATCTTGTCGACCTTCTCCGCCACCTCTTCGACGCTCTCACTCTCGAAGATCGAGACCGCGAGTCGCCGCCTCCGCTTGTCTTTGATCTGGCTCGCGGCCTGGCGTAGGCCCCCCCAGTAATCGGAGTTCAAGCTGTCCATGCGCCCCTCGGGCCCACCATTGCTATCCATCATGTCATCGTCCTCCAAGCGGATTGCGAGCTCCGCCGCGGCTCGTTTCAGATCTCAGGTAGGGAGTTTCGCCACGGCTAGCTGGAGCAGGACCGCACCGAGGTCAAGGACGAGGTCGTAGACCCTGTCCTGCCGGGAGTTTGGCGCCCCTGGGGCGGCTTCGGCTTTGGCTGCTCGGACTGCGGAGCCAAGCTGCTTCACGATCTCCTCGCAGCGCTCGTCGACATGATCGGCGAGCTGATTTGAGAGATTCAGATGAGCATCTGCGGCCTGACGAGTCTCGCTTGCGAACGTCTCTGTGAGCTTCTCTATAAACTCACGATGCTCCCGCGCGAGCTTTAGGTGCAGCTCATCCGCCCGCTTCTGGGACTCCCGTTGGGCCTCCAGAATCCTACCAAGGTCGTCCATCGTGGCCTCCGGCTCGGCGAGTATCTCCGCCCGAATGGCGTCTTCGCTTTTCGCTGCACTACTCATCCCACCCACACAATCAACCTCTACACATTCGAGGTTGATCGGAGGGTAGCCGAACTTTTCAAGAGTCAAAGAAAAAATCGACGGGCTGTCTTCGCTCTCACTGCCTGGGCCATCGACATGTCTCTTTAGACAGCCAGCGTGGGGAGGGTTCTCTCTCAGCTTACGGACCCGCAGCTCAGCGAGTCGCGCTTTCTCCTGACGGATCCCCGAGGCGGCTTCCGTGCCGCCAAGGTCTGACCCGGGGGCGACATGGGGTGCCGCAGGAGCGACACGGGGAGGGGCCTCCGTAGGCGAGGGAGCGACATGGGGTATCCGATGAGCGACATGGGGTACGGCCTCCCTGAACGAGGGAGCGACACGGGGTATCCGAGGAGCGACATGACGTACGATCTCGACGGCTGAGGGAGCGACATGGGGTGCTGGAGGAGCGACATGGGGTGCTGGAGGAGCGACATGGGGTGCTGGAGGAGCGACATGGGGGCGCTTCGGCGACCCCGAGGCGAAGCCCCTGGACATCGGCTCATTGCGTAGAATGGGGTGCCGCGGCCTGCCGCTGCGATCTGCGGATCGCGAGTATCGGAATTCCGACTTCACGTTCTCAGCAGCCCCCGCCGCGATCTCGATCTCTTCGCCGACGACGCGCACTAACGGAAGGCCGCGCCCGGACCCACACATGATCTTGCAGTAGGTGAGGCACTGGAGGTTGGTCGGACGAGCCTCCCCCTGGACAGCGATCGATCCTTTGCGGAGGCGTTGGAGGTGCCGCTCAGTAACTCGCGCACGGCGAGCCAGGTGTGCGAGCGGTTGGTCCGCGAGCACATCCGCGAGCTCGCACGTCCAGTTCGCTGGGCAACGGCCACCATCGCGAAGGAGGCCGAAGACTCCGTCGACCGGGCGAGTGCGCCACGACTCGCCGGGCCTCGGATCCCGGCCGTGGACCTCAAACCACAGAACAGGCCACTGGTCATCTAGGAAGGACTCGACCTCAGCGATCCGATGTAACATGACCTAATGGTCAGGTGATGTTCTGCGCTGGTTCTCGGGGGATGCTGCCCCCCAGCCTAGAGCGGGCACATCTACGCCGAATGAACGCGCTCACTGTCCGGCCGTCGCGCACGCACTCGTACGCTTGCCAACATTCACTGTCAGACCCTCGGCCGGTCCCTATTGAAGGAGGCGCGGGCCTCGGGACCCGCACCTGGCCCAGAGGCAGGCTTTTTGGGTTGCGCGCAACTGCGCATCGCGCGAGAATCGCCCCGCATGCGTGCGCCCTCCTCGATCATCGTGCCGGCTCTGGTGTTCATGCTCGCGTTGGCGGGCTGCTATGACGACTCGCTCGCCACCGATCTGCTGGGTCTCTCCGGCGACGGGAATTCATCCTCGACTGGCGACGCGGGGCCCCCTGGAGTGACGACGATCCCCTGGACCACAGGGGGCTCGTCGACCGAGGGCACATCGGCCGGCGGCTCGTCGACCGAGGGCACAGGCACATCGTCCGGCGGAGACAACCAGACCGGCGGCGATGTTGGTGTGAGCGTGAGCGTGAGCCTGAGCGTGAGCCCGAGCATTCTCTGGGAGGCCGGGTTTGTGACGCTCTCCGTCGAGCATGACGCGTCGGTGGTGCTGCTCGAGCTCTGGGATGCGGTCGACGAGGAGCAGCCGCAGTTGTCGTGGACGCCCGACGAGCCGCCGCCGCCCTACCTCTTGACCCGCGGCGATCTTCGGTATCTGACGGTGCGCGCGATCGACGAGGACGGGAACGAGGGGATCAGCGACGTAGCGACGGTCGCGCTCCAACTCCCGAGTCGTGGGACGACGCTGTGGGAGGAGACCGTCGAGCTCGGCGACCTGACCCAGGGGCGCGCTGTGACGTCGGGCTATCTCAAGGGCGATCTGAACATCGTTGCAGGCTTCGATGTGAATCAGCAGGCGCTCGTCGGCCGGTTCAGCGCCGTGGGTGATCCGGCGGTCAATGCTCCCGCCGCGACCGCTATCTCGGCGACGACCGGCGTCGCGATCATGAAGGACAGCTCTGTGCTCGCGACCGGCGTCGACTGGATCGGTGGGCAGCCGCGATCGTGGCTCGCCTCGGTCGACCCGTTCACCGCGGAGGTCACTGTCCTGAGCACTGGACACCTCGGTGACACGGCGACGGGGCTCGCGGTTGATCACGAGCTCGGTCGCGTCTATATCTCCGGCTACTCCAAGCCGGTCGGCTCCACGGCCGCCGACGCACGGATCTGGGCGCGGACAATTTCTGGAGATCTCCTCTGGACGAGGACGTGGGAGCGGCCGGTCGAAGACCCAGACGAGAAGGTGGGGGACCCCAACGACCTTGGTCTTGCGGTCGCGGTCCTCGACAACCACGACCCCGTGCTCGTCGGCGAGTCCAGGTTTTTCCCCAAGAAACCCAACGCCAAGATGGAGCACTGGGCCTTTGTCCATCGCTACGACTCGAGCGGCGAGTTCAACCCCAAGAGCAAGAGCTGGACCAGCCCAAAGGTCTTCAACGCGGCAGGCGCCCACGCGGTCGCCCGCGACGAAGACAACGGTCTCCTCGTCGCGGGCTGGACGAGCCACGATCCGGAGATCAGCCGACAAGCGACGATCCTCGCGTTCGATGAGCTGCTGACCGAGGCCGAGGTCCACGACTGGGGCCCTGCCGGCTTCTGGAACGCGAAGGGGGTCGCCCGACTCCAAACCGGGGACCTCGTCTACCTCACCGACGTCGACATTGATGACGAGGGGCGCCACGACTTTGAGCTCCGAGCCATCGACGCCCTCTCCTTCGATCTGGCGAGCTGGACCAAGGTCGTCACGGGAGAGAAGGGCGCCCGCGCGGGGGGGCTGACGGTAACGCCCGAGGGCCACATCGTCGTCATCGGCACGTCAATCCAAGAGGGCGGGACGTCGATGATCCTCCAGGGGCTTCACCCCTAGTCCCAGCTAGTCCTGCGGGCCGTTGGCGCACAGCTCGGCCGCCATCGTCGCAGCCTCGGTGAAGAACGGAGCATAGGCCGGGGCGCACTGGCTGCCGAAGATGCTGTGCTCGAACTCCTCGGTCAGCTGGAGTGCCGGTCCTTTCTTCCCGGAAGGGATTTCGTTGCAAAGTGGCTTCGGTTCGGAGAGGTCAGAACCTATCCCTAGGAGGACGACCATGTCCTGGTTGTTGTCTTTCGCCTCGAGCACTCGCTGGGCCCAGACGTAGGGGTTGTACGGTGAGAAGTCGCCGTTTGCCCCGTAGACCACGAAGAGCAGCGCGTCCTCTCGGAGGAACCCGGCGTTGCAGCCTCCTCGAAGATCCCAGGAGAGCGCCTCGCCGAGCGCCCATCCATGCTCGCTCGAGGCGGAGAGGCCGGTGTGGCTCAAGCACGCGAAGCGCTCGCTGAAGAGCGGATCGTCGCCCGAGAGGAAGCGCTGGCCAGGGGGGAGATCGCAGGGCTTGTTGGACGCCTTCCGACCCGCAGGAAAGATGATCCCCGCGCCCATCGTCGAGTCGCACTTGGTGAGCGCGCCCTCGTCATAGAGGGCCCAGCACGGGAAGTCCTCGTAGTCATCAGCGGGGCAGCCGCCCTCTTCGGGGCACATGTTCTTCGGGCATGCGACGCTCCCCCATATCGAAGTCGCGTTGATGAACATCACGTGGAGATCGAAGTCGACGAAGACCTCCTCGATCGTCGCGAGGATCGTCGGATACGCGGCGTATAGGGTGTCGATATAGTCCCCGATGCCGCCCTGGTTGATCGCGAAGACCAGATCGATCTTCCCGTTGCAAGCCGACCCCTGGGGAAGGTCGGGCAGCGCCATGTCGAAGTACGTCCCGTCCGAGGTCGAGGATCCGTCGGCGGCAGAGCTTGCCGAGGTCGAGGCATCGCCCGTGGATATCGGCGAGGTCGTCGAGGTTGAGGAAGACGACGCGCCGCCCATCGAGCTCAGTCCCGAGCCCCCGCCGCCGGACAGGCCCGTGTCGGCGCTGGGCTGACGTTGGCAGCTCAGCGCCAGTAGGCCGACCAGGACGAGCGTCGTTCGCACCCCCGCATTGTATGGGCGAACTCGCGCTTTTACGAGCGCGCGCTAGACGCGACAGCGCACGCGCGATATCATCCGAGCATGCAGGTGCGAACGTTCTTGCTCCTCACCGTCTTCTGCCTGGCGGCATGTCGCGGCGAGGAGTTTGGAGCCCCCTGCGAAGCAGACGAGGACTGCGAGCGGAAGCTTGATTGTCGTGACGCCGAGGCCGCCCCTCAGACCGCCGCGGGTCAAATGTGCTCAGAATCCTGCGACGCCGAGTCGGACTGCGAGTGCTGGGGGGGAACGTGTGTACGCGAATGTGATGTTACGGCCCCAGACTGCCCCGAGGGCTCGATTTGCGCCGTCTCGACCATCTTCGTCTCCCAAGGGTACTGCGTCCTCCCCTGCGCCTCTGATGCCGACTGCAGCACGTTGTATCCGTTTTGCCCCGAACCTGGCGGACCATGCTCTGATGTCGAATCCGAGGCCCCTGCGTGGAGCCGTTGAGTGAGCCGCGAAGTCCAGCCCCCTCGCCTGACACGACGCCTCTCGTGGACACCCGCCGCTGCCTTGGTCGCCGTGCTCCACTCGGCTGGCCCAGCACTCGCGGGGACACCGGCGGCCCAAGCTGCGCAGGCCCCCGAGGACGAGGCCCAGGACCCGACCGCCGATCCGCTCCTCATCGAGGCCTCCCGCTATTTCAGGCTGGCTGAGGAGCGCGACAGAGAGCGCAAGCCGGTCGCCGCGGCCGACCTATACATCGCCGCCTACGATCTGCTCGACGACCCACGTAAGTACCGCAACGAGCGGGGCACGGCCCTGGCGAAGATCTACGGATCCCTGATGACGGCGTACGAGGAGGCCGGGGACAACAGCGGGAGAATCAGCCACGCCTGCACCCTGCGCAACGTCATGAGCGACTACCTCGCCGGTATCAAGGCCAGCTACGGCGAGGCGGGCGAAGAGTTCCCGGAGGTCCACACCGCTCGCGACAAGTTGCACGAGCTCGAGCTGACGATCGGCGCCCACGGTGATCCTGAGACTCTCTGCGAGACTCCGAATGACCAGCCGCGAAAGCCGGTCGCGATGATCGACCCCGCCGTCGCTACGGGCTCGCTTGGCCCCGCCGTCACGCAGAGCGTGGAGAGCAGCTCCTCCCAGGCGGCCGAGCCGGAGAGGTCAGCGCGAATGCAGCCGGTGGGGCCTGTCGACGCAGGGTTCGACGCAGACATCGAGCCCACGCGTGACCGGAAAGCGGTCGCACTGACGGCGGTTGGCGGCTCCGCTATCGGCCTCGGCGCGGCCAGCCTCGGCGTCGCGGCGCTCTACATCTCGCGGGGCGCCCAGACGAATTCGCGGCTTCGAGGGCTCAAGCAGGAGGTGACGATGAGGCCCGCCTCGGACGAAGGGCTGACCGAGGAGGAAGAGGCCGAGGTCAACTCGCTCCGCCGCGACGGCAGTCGCTTCAACACGATCGCCGTCGCCACCGGGATCGCCGGCGGTGTAGCCCTGCTATCTGGCGTCATCATGACGGCGGTCGGCGGGAAGCGACTGCGCTCTCGGCAGGTGGCGATGGCCCCGAACGCGACCATCACCTCGCTCGGGGCGACGCTTCGTCTTCAGTTCTGAGTTGCTCCAAAACGACAAGGTTGGTCGTCTGTGCCACATCGTCATGACTCGCCCCTATTTTGGATACGCACCCTTGGAATGTACCGCATCCCCGCTCACCTCGGGGAGTCTAGCGTGCACTCCGCGCACACCGGAACCCTATGGTTGGCAACCGGAATGACTCGGGTAGCGATTCTCTGTCGGAAAGCGGGGACCCCAGAGTGCTTGCCCAGCTGCCTCCAAGCACCACGAATGCACGACCAAACTCTAGCGATATACTTTGTAACCAAGGACCGCCTGGATCCGGTGAAGATGTCCACTCTGCAACATTTCCGAACATGTCCGAGAGTCCATCGCGAGACTGCCCTGCAGGGTACATTCCGACCCACGCCGTCGACACCCACCCATCGGGCGGATCGAAGAGAGGTTCAAACATCCGGGTTCCTGGGCCTTGCTTGAAGAACTCCGCTTGACACTCCACCGCGCATATACTCTTTAGGAGTCCAATGCACTCCGCCCCACATGCGTTCGCGTGAGCAGCACTTGGCTCCTGCTCTCCCCACGTGTAGTATGACTCTCTCTCCCGCCCACCCGCCGCCCACCGCCACTCAAACTCCGTCGGGAGCCTCCCCCCCTGGGAGCTGCAGTACGCATCCGCCTGCTGCCAGTCTACACAGTTCATCGGGTGGCTGCCACGTCCTTTGCGTGAGGCATTGCAGAGCCGGTCGAGCTTCGCCTTCGCAGTCAAAGCCCAGTCAGAATCCACGAGGGGGACAAGCACAGTTCTGTTGCTCTCTTGCACCCAGCTTCTAAATGCCGCCACCGAGACTTCCGTAAGGTCCATACATACATCCTCGATGACGTGCCCGCCGAGACTCCCTCCGGGGATGAGCGCCATCTGACGTGGGCACCCTACTGTCGACTCCTCAGGTAAGTTCGATGCCTGGCCCTGATTAGCCTGCAGCATTGACTCCGTGTCAGGAACTCGCCCTAGTAACAGAAGGGCCACGGCGCCGTGTACGAGTCCACTCATAGCCGCTCCCAAACAACCCCACACGCATGCTCCCACAACGACCAGGACTCCCCCCATGAGCGCGACGTAGATGCCGGTTTCACCACGATCAGCGACATCGACTTCACTGCCGAGGACCACCCCCCCTAGACCAAGCACAACAGTAGCCACAACGAGTCCGTAGGGCCACGTTCGGCCAGTCACCACCTCACGAGCGTTGGGGAAGTCGAGATTGCCGAGCATTAGACGCTGCTCGACCGCGAGTTCCCGAAAGCGCCAGGGCAATCGGACCCGCATCTCACCGGGGTCTCCATCGCGGTCAACGTAGCCACTCAAAACCTCTCGGACGCGCTCTCGCACAGCCCCATCAGGAGCATCTCCCTCATGGAGTTCGTAGAGCACACGGATGGCCCTCTCGGGGCGTAGCCAGAGGTCAAGGGCCGCGCCCGCAACAATCACAAGACGCCCTCGGTCACTCTCGTTCCAGGTCGGCTCCCGAGCCGCCCACGCTTCCACTAGGATGTCGTGGCGAGTCTGCCAGAAGCCCAACGCTCGAGCGCGGATCCCGTCCTGGGGGAGCAACGAACCCGCTGGCGGCAGCCGCTCCATCCGCTCTAAGTCCGTCAGTACCCCGCACCGCCTCGAAGGCGACCAGTCAATTTTCCCAGGTGGCCCTGGGGCGACCGCCCGAAGTCCCCGAATCGCCCAGGGCGACACGTCCAGCTGTAGGGAAGTCCGAAGCATATGCGCCTCTGCTTCGTCGATCGCGCGGCCGGCCAGAGCGCACGCAGCCTCCCAAATCCGCGCATCCGCCCCAGCGACACCGCCTGGGGAGGTTCGCGTACCTGCCAGGTGATCAACAACCTCATTAGGGGCAATCGTTGTGACCCCGTAGAGTGAGAGAAGCGCCGCCAAGTCGCGGACGCGCCCCCCCAGGGTGACAACCGCGAGCCCCTCCCAAGATGCAAGCTCAGACAGGAGCTCGGCTGTGGCAGCTGATATCGCCGGGGCGGCGAGGAAATCCGTCCCATCCGTGAATACGGCGACTCGCGCGTGGTGGTGAAGATCGCCCAGCTGAAGCGGCGACGCACGGCGGTCCGCAAGCTCAACAGTATCCATGACCCCATCGAAGTAAGCACGATGAACAGGGAGTTCGGCTGTCTTCAGGGTGCTTTCAATCTCGGAAACAAGGCAGAGGGCATCCTCCGCGTGCAAAGTTCGGCGGTCGAGCCAGAGCCAGACTCCTCGGTATACATGGGCATGCGTATAGCGAAGTTCGACGGCTCCTCCGCGCGCCGCTGTAGCGATGACTGTCCGCGCAACATCCAGCCGGCCAGTGAGTTCCTCGCTTCGATAGCGTTCTACTCCCCAGATCAAAGATTTCTCGTGTTCGCGCTCCATGAAGACCCGCTCATACGCGGGCAAGTGCGGCGGACGTAGGCCTGTCAAGGCTTGCCTCGGCGTTCGTGGCAGAGGCCACGGTCGTCGGGGGAGGCGCGCTCGAAGAAGACGCGTGGTATGGATGCCAGCAGTTAGAGACATCGCGAGGAGGGCAAGGAGGGGCCGCCACAGAGGGATCGGGTCGGGTCTAGGTTCGCGTTGCTCTGCCTCGGCTTTGACTTCCCCGCTCTCTGGCTGGACTTGTTTAACGTCGGCCTCGACTTGGCCTGCCTCGATCTCCTCCGAAGCCTTCGGTTTAGTCTCGACTTCGGCCACGGGCACCTGAACCCGCTGCAACTCGAGGTGCTCTGCTTCGAGACCCAGTGACCTTGCCATCTCCGCGATACGCTTGATCTTCGGGCCGCTCTCACCGATGAGCCCGCCGCCATCGGTTGCGGCTCCCACGTGCCACCACACACTCGTCCCCAAACCACAAATCACGAGTGTGAGGCCCGCTAGCGCCCAGATCCATGTTGGGCAAGTCGACCTCGCCGAGGATATGACCCCAACCCCCTCGAAGTCATCGGCCCCGCGATCCAACTGACTGCGCGGGACTTGCCGGACCCAGGCTGTGAACACCCTTTCAAAACACTCCGCCTGCTCGATCGATTTCGCGAAGACTGACCGCAACGCCCGGCGCACGCGTCGGCTATCGGCCTCATCGGCGTCGAGTGCGGCGACGGCCTCCTCCTCCCCATGACCCAGAAGGCCTAGCGCAGCAAGGACGTGCTCAGCCCGAATCTGGGCTGCCAAATCCGTGCCGATCCCCTCATATCGAAGACGTGCGAAGAGCCGCTGGACTTCGTCGTGCATAGATTGATCCTCCACTCACCCGAAACGCTTGCAGTCGTCGCTATCCTTTAGAAGAACCCCCGGAAGCGGCAGCTGACGCCCTTGAAGAATCTCCCGCGTAACCCCGTGTGCTTCAAGCGCCGTCAGCCACATCAAAAACTCCGCTGTAGCTGGCTTCTTGCTCAGGTCCAGGCCGCGAACCTCCATGAAGCGCTGTAGAGCCGACTCAACCGCTGAACTATCGATCTGGCGGAAATCCCCAAGCCGCCTCCTCGCATCTACAGCACACCGCAATGTCTCCTCGCTGAACTCGATGTGATGGAAGACACACCGGCGAAGAAATGCCTCAGGCAACCGCTTTTCCGAGTTGCTGGTGATCACCACGACCGGCGGTGCGACATCGCGCGGGCGCTCCACCCTCACCTCCGCCTCTGGGACCTCGAAGGAGTACTGATCGAGTTCTCTGAGAAGGTCATTCGGGAAGTCGCGCGGTGCTTTGTCGATCTCGTCGATGAGGAGCACCGCCGGTCGGGGCGGACTACCCCGGAGGGTATCAAGCGCTTCCCAGAGAGGCCCCCTCTGGACAAATCTGCGCTTGTCAATCCCATTCTCATTGGGACTCTGGGCAGCATGGAAATAGGCGACGGTGTCGAAAGTGTAGAGGACATCGCGCGCATTGCTTTGAGACTTCACATGAAAGACAAATGGCTGCTCCCAGGCGCCCGGTGGGCGTGCAACCTCAATCCCGAAGTAGTGGACCAGATAGTATGCGACCTGGCTCTTTCCAGTTCCAGGGTCCCCCGTAAGAAGAAGAGGTGCGCCAACGGCCAGGGCGACGTTGATGGCAGCGGCGAGGTCGAGATCCACCTGGAAAGCAGCGGCGCCAAGCCGGAGGTCATGTAGGTCGTTGGGGATTCGACGCCGAAGAAGGTGCTCCTGAGTAATGTCGGCAGGGCGTTGGCGGCGGACAAGTTCGAATCGATGGGTCATTTGAAGGTCCTGGCGAAGGGCTTGGCATGAGCAGAAGGTGTTGAAACAAGCGAGGACCAGGCTCCGCTCCGTTCGATCGATGCGAGACGGGCCACCGTTGCCTGGTAGTTCCCGCGAGTCTCCGCAAAGATCGTCGTAGCACCGGCGACCACAAGATCATTCGGGCAGCTCGCATGATGGGTCAGGAAGTCAATAAGGTCATGGAGGGCCACGTGTCCCGCTGGAGGAAGGACGATGAAGTCCGACCGCGCTGAGATCAGCTTGCGGCCGGCAGACGTCTCCAAAAGCTCTCGCCCGAGAAACTCACCGAGCGCGGTACAGCCGGCTGGTGACGCAACAGCCGTCATCAGCGAGAGGATCTTGACCGACGATGGGCAATGGACCGCGAGATCTGCGCCGAAGTCGAGCCAGGTTTCGAGTATGTCCGTCGTGACCGGGGGATCGGGAGGACGTCCGAGCTGCTGCCAGTCGATCCAAAGGATGCAGCGTGTCCCACGAGCGAGACCTCGACGGCGAGCGTATACCTCGATGTGGCGGGCGAAGGCATGCTCCAGGGACTCGTCGTCGCGGCGCTCGAGAACGCTGTCCTCGATGGCGCGATCGAGCCGATCCCGCAAATACTCACCAGAGACTCTCTTGGGAAAAGGCAGCGGGACGTGGTGCAGATGGAGGTCGCAGCCGCGAAGACGCTCGTGAGTGTGCAGAAGGAGAAGCGCTCCCAGTCCCTCAGGACGCTGGTCATCCGGGGCCGGCGCGACCACCGACAGGACCTTTTGCGACCCTGCTGCGAAGTCAATAAGCTTATCGAATAGTCGGGTTCGTTGTGCACTGCGATCGAGGCGGACGGGCACCTTGCGGGCGAAGTCCTCAGTGGGCGCCACGGTTGTTCTCCAGGAGCGGTAGCGAGTGCGGGTGACCATGAGGGCCGCACGCATTCCAGCCCCCTCACAGACGACAGCATCAAGCGCTTCAACAGGGCTGAAGCCACGACGCAAGAGGGCCTCCAACCACGCGAGGCCGACGTCCATCGCATCTTGGGCCTCTGCGGACGCAAGCGGCACGACTACAGATGCCGGTCCGGGGAGCATAGCAGCAGCGAGCATGTGCAGGTGCCGGCCGAGGAGGTTTAGAAAGACCACCTGAGCTCCATGGAGTGTGTGCACCAGGGCATCCAGGTCGACTGGTGCACCGCCGAATTCGCCGTCGAGAATCATCCACGGAGGATCGTCAAAATTGATCTGCGCACGACCCACGACATAGACCACCTCAGGCTTCCGACCAGCGCGATAGATCTCAGCAACCTCCGCCTCCGAACGGGCGATCAGACGATGTTCTGCGAGTCGACCCCGGCTCGCAGCGAGCGGCCAGATCCGGGAGAGAAGCTCGTCCAGTTCACGGAGATGGAGATCAGTGTCGAGTTCGGGTGCACTCGCGCGAGGTGCAATCACGAGAAGTGTGCAGGGCCCGGGCAACCGGATGTGGACGGTTGCGTCGACGACCTCACAAAGCTCGAAAGTCCAACCATCATCAGCCAAGTAGTGGCCATCGACGGATGCGAGGGCCCACGGTAGACCCCGTAGCTCTGGATCCCCGATGACGATGCGGGCCCGCACCCGTGCGTACGCAGGCCGAAGAACAAGGTCAGTGGCACCAGCCGGCCTCCCAAAGAGCCGCCTTAGTGCGCGCTGGAGACCGCGATCACCGGTATCACCAAAAAGGAGTCGTCCTAGAGTTTCGCCGAGTGCCAGTGTCTGCTCGGGTGTCGGCCTGCGAAGCCAACACTTCGCCTGGTCAAGCGCACCTTCGACACCTCGCAAAGTGACGCATGCTTCAGGCCTGGCTTCGCCGTGAACCAAGATGTCCCAGCAGACTCGATCACCAATCCGCTCGCCCTTCAGAACGAGTTCGTGGCGTTTCGACTCGGGACGACTCGGAGCCTCGCGCCGACTCTCAACGAGGCGACGGCAGAGCCTCCTCCTGACCAATGGGCCCAACCAGAAGGCCTCGACCGCGTCGATAGCGTCGCTGCGATGCGGGCGCTCCTTTCGGAGAGCGTCGAAAAAGACCTCATCGATGCAGCCACGGCGCGTGAGTTCCGCGCACAGTCCCTCTACAAGGAGAGCCGGGGGAGCCCCTGGGCCGGGCAGCTCCGACAACACACCAGCCCAAGGTCCATGGAAAATCCAGCGCCGCAGTCCCTGCCCGTCAAATAGACCGAGAAGCAAATCGTAGAGCTTCTTCGGAAGCGAGTTGTCGATCTCCCGCACGCGAGCTGAGCCTCACACAGCAATGGAGTCCCCTCAAGAGTCCCAGCAGTAGCGCAATCGCCGCACGGACCAAGCGGTATCTACAGATCCAAATATTGCAGATATTTTCAAACTGGCCCTACTCGATTGTCACGCAACAGCATTGGCAGGAGTCTGCACCACGCTTTCTACAAGTGGCTAAGAAGTTTGAACGGGGAATTTCGGTGAGGCGCCGGCCTCAGATGGCAGAGCGCGGCGAGGACCTGCTGGTGAACGACCTTGAAAGCGCTCGTCGACGGCGAGAGACTCACGTCGTGATGATGAACTGGCTGCTCCCCCGTACTGGTTGGCGCCAGCTTCTCTATCAGGCGCTGGTCTCCATCACCGGACCGACGTCCTGTCGACGTGGATCGGTCACGTCTCGCATGGCATCGGCGACAGCTCGCGCCGCGGCGATGGCATCGAGGAGCGCCGCCCACTCAGGTCGACAGGCGGCCTCTGCGGCATCGAGGCCCTGGTACACGCCCTCCAGGTCGAACGCGCTAGCTCGGCTTGTCATCGCGTCCGCCCCATGTTCGCGCCGGTGATGGCGCTCAGCCGTCGGGCGTCAGTGACGACGAGGAAGCGACCCTGCTTCGCGACAAGTCCGTCTCGAGCGAAGCCGCCGAGGACGATCGAGACGGTCTCACGCGTAGCGGCGATGTCGTCGGCGACCTCCTGGTGTGTCCGCACGATCTCGATCACCGTTCCCTCGTCAGTCTCGCGCCCAAACTCTCCGGCGAGGTCGAGGAGGAGGCCGGCACACTTGGCCTTGACGTCGCGGAGCACGAGATCGCCGAGCCGCTTCGCGAGGGCCTGGCAGCGGCGACTCGTCAGCCTCGCGAACTCGAGGAGAGCCTCGGGGCACCCTCGCAGTGCGTCGACGAAGACAGCCATGGGCAGCTCCGCGATGATCGCGGGAGTCGTCGTCCACACGCTGTGCTCTCGGGGCCCATCTCCTGAGAGGCCGCTCTCGCCGAAGAGCTCACCGGGGCCGTAGTGCGCGAGGGTCACGACCTTGCCGCCGCTCGAGATCATCGTCGACCGGACTCGACCGCCGCAGGCGAAGTAGACGCGGTCAGAGCGGTCCCCCTCGATGTAGACAGCCTGGCCGCGTTGCAGGTCGTGACGGGTCGCGAGGTCGCCGAGCCTCGCCTGGGTCGCAGCCGTGAAGCTCTTGAGAAGGGGGACGCGGCGAAGGTACCAGCGCATCACTCTCTTCCCCTCGCGCAGAACGCCTCGATGAGCTCGGCGCCGGCCTGCTGGAACCCGTCAACGTCATCATCGGGCACCGCGCGGGCGTCCTCTGGGAGCACGACCAGCGCGGCGACCACCAGCCGCTCGCCGCATCGAAGGGAGAAGGGCCTTCCTTCGTGGACGTAGCAGACGACGTCTTCAGCGGTCCGATACCAGCCGTCAGCAGGCTGCTCGGTGGCGCCGCTGATGGACAAGGCCGCCTTGAAGCGGCCGTGCTCGTCAACCTCGGCCAGAACCTCACCTTGAGCGTCCTGGAGGCGCGCGGGAGCCCCCGTGCGCAGCGCATCCGCGGCGAGGGCCTGGCAGGCGAGCGCGAACGCGACGGGGTCGCTGGGCGAGCCGGTGTAGCGCCGCGTCAGCATGACCACCCCGCACCGACGAGCAGGCCGAGAGCGAGGAGCATGAGCAGCGGGGCGACGACAAGTCGCCTGTGCTCGAAGCGCGCGGCCTCATCGGCCGACAGCGCCGCGTCCGAGAGCAGTCGTTCGACCCGCTCAAGCTCTGGGCGTGGGGGCTCAGCATCGGGCTGCTCGAGGGTGCCTGACACCGCTCTGAGGAAGAGGACGGTCGTCCGACCGTCGATCTCGGGTTCTAGGTCGTCGAGATCGACGTCGAAGGCCGGAAACACGATCGAGGCCGGGACCTCGGCTTGGTTCTCGGGGGTGCTTCCCTTCCTCTCAGAGGCGCTCGACCACCCTCCCGAGGGGGCGATCCTCCACGGTGAGGAGGACCCGACCGAGCGGGTTGTGTGTCCTTCGTTCTTTTGGTTAGTCATTTTAGGTTTACCATGTGACCCATTATGACTATCAGATGGACCGTTTAAGTCCATCCTGTAATCTGATCGAACTCGCGCACATTCGATGTTCTAGAGCCCTCTGGCCCGCTATATTTGGAGCTGTGACCGACGACGAGGTTCGCAAGGAGATCTCCCACAGGCTGGGGATCGCACGGCAAGCAGCGGGCTTGACGCTCGAGGAGCTCGGCCAGCTCCTCGGATCACCCGAGGGCGATCCCGCTCGCCAGGTGGCCTACCGGATGGCCCGCAAACCACCTGCCGCGTGGATCAAGCTGTTCAGGACGTGCGAGGTGCTTGGCGTCTCGGCGGACTGGCTGCTCGGAGCAGGTCCGCGACTCCCAACGTCGACGCACTCGATCGGCAAAGAGAAGCGCAGGAAGACCTAGCGAGCGCCACTCACGGTTGGCGATCCTGGCGGAGGTCGACGACCACGGCCGCTTCACCGCGCCTAGAGCCACACCGAGTGACCGGCTGGACATACCAACGAGACGACCGGCTCGAACAACTCCATCTGACCGGTGACCTCGAGTGTCCGCTTCGCTGAGGCTTCGAACGCCGCGCGCGCTGTCCAGGCGAAGCGGCGGGACCTTCGGCTCGTGGAGTTGGAACGCGAGCTTCTTGAACACCGAGCCAAGAGCGCCGAGTTGGCGTGTGAGGCCGAGACGGCCCAGCGGAAGCTCGGCGAGTTCCGAGCCAGGAACGCCGAGCGGGACCGCCGGCTGGGTGAGTTGGCGCGGGTTGTCGAAGACAGTAACACTGAGTTCGCGAAGGCGGCGGACCGCTACACCACCGAGTCGCGGGTCACCGCCGAGGCCAACGATGAGTACTGGGCCGGGCTTCGCAGAGCCGCCGACGAGATCCAGTAAGGAGAGGAAGCGACGACTCGCAGCCTCAATCCTTGAGTGCGAAAAGGGGTGCCCCCACGAAGACGGGAATTAGTGGCCCCCTCCACACAGGGCGCGACGGCAACGGAAGGGCCTGACAGGCATCGGCCTCACCTCGCAGAGCGTCGGCGGCAGCTCGCGGACGCTGCGGAGGCCGCCTGCGGTGCGAGTGGCCGGCTCTCCTTGGGATCATGGGTGCAGGCCTCGGCATCACCTCGATTATGATGCGGAGTTAGTCGCTTCATTCTGAGCTGTTCCGTACTCAGAAAGCGAAACGCCTAGCTCGAAGGCCACCTTGTGGGCAGCCTCGAGTCCCGCCGCGACCGTATATGGAGACACCTCGACGGGGTCCCCGAGGCCCGCTCTACCACGAAGGGACGTGATCGGTTCGCCTGCTCGGCCCTCAATCTCACTCACTTCATTGACATATTTCTCATCAACAATCCCGAGGCGGTGTGCCGCAAGATGCCGGCGTTTCTCGAACAAAGCAAGCTCAGGGGCATTGAGTGCTTGCACGACCGCGAGCACATCTCCGATTGTCTTCGCCGATTTAATGACCTTGATCGAGCCCGCATGGCCATACGGCTTCTTCAATTCTTCATATATAAAGTCACCGAGCCCCATGCTCGGGTGACTCGCCCGCCAGTTGGCGAGGTCCGCCTTCGCAAGGTGCTCCGAGAGCACCTTTCCACTGGCAAGAGGAACCCCCATGTTCAACACTTCTCGCGCCACATCCTGGATAAATGTCTCATATACCGCCCATGTCAAGACGTACATCGTCCGCATATATGCCAGGGCTGCCGTGACTACATCGTCACTCGATCGAGCGTCGGCAAACTTGTGCCATTCGTCATTGGCACCCTTGACGAGGTCGAACAGGCCTATTTCTGTAACATCCCCCCCTTTTTCAACGAACCAGTGCTTATAGATCATCACAGGAAAAATGTAGGCGTGCCCGACCTCGCGCAGGCTCGTACTCATGCGCCGAAGGGCAGACCCAATTCCTACCGGTAGATTGTGAGACCTGTTGCAGAAATCTTCTAGCCTGTCGGCAGAAGTCTGGAATACGGGCGACGCTCCAAGAATCGTCGCGAGAGATCTTCTTTCCGGCATAGGCATCCGCACGACTCTTACAAAGTGGTCGCGCGAAAACAAGCGTCTTCTCCAACCGTAAATCTGCCGGCGCACTGATGGCGGTCTGTTGGCTGATCGGAGACCTCAACCCGCGGGGGCGTCACTGGAGCAACCTCGCGACGCTCTGTCGTGCACAGGCCCAGACAACAAATCGGTCGTTCGATCTGGAAGGTGTGTACCAGGGCCTCGACGCAGCGGAGGCAGCCTGTCGGAGCTCCCGCGTCTCGACTCATTCACTCTCCGGGAAGGCGCGAGTGCCGCCCAGGCCCTCGGTCAAGGAGCTGTGTACCCGTCAGGCGGACCAAATTGCTTGTCAGCGCGGTCGATCGACGTTCATAGCGCTCAGCGAGGAGGGTGAAGAACACCTCGGCCTCCTCGGCGGTCTGCTGCGCGCTGCCCGGGACCCGGGAGCCTCCTGAGTTGAGCGCCGGCGCCCGCCCGACGCTCCTCGCCCACGGCGTCCGCGAGATCTTCATCTTCGCCAGCCACCTCCTACCTATGGGCCTGGAGATCTTGACCATGATGAGGGGAATGTGCTCCAGTGTAGGTGAGAGGGTCGCGAGTGGCCGTTCTCCGAGCCGGAAGGTTAGCGCGGTGAGTGCGCGCACGGAGAGAGAGAGAGTCCGCTCGCGAGCCGAGCGCCTAGTCAGCGCCAAGAAGAATCTCCTCGTCGATGATGAGTTCGGGCCAAAGCGGGGATTAACAAAGGTGAGATGTCTGATCGTCTGCAGCGCCGTTCGTTGCAGGTAAGGAGTATGTGTGATGTTGTTCAAGACAATTTTTTTCTCTGTTGTTGCCCTCTCGTTCACCTCGATGGGCTCGGTAAGCACCCCTGGCGGCGATTCGGCGGGGAGTCCAACGAGCGGAGATGCACTCCCCCAAAGCAATTCAGGTCGTTCGGCCGAACAATGCGTTTCGATCGTCTCGAGGGGCGGAGATATGATGGCCGTCAACAACTGTGGCACTCGTGTATTCATCATCTGGTGTGGGAACCTCAAGAGCAGCTACAGCGCGAGTCGCTGTGGCGATGGGCCCGACGGAGGCTTCTACACACAGTCGGTAAACCTGGACGGCGGCAAAGAGACGCGTCTCCACGTCGAGAGCGATCTCCACTGGGGTGCCTGCGAAGGCGGGATTGGCTTCGGCGGGAGAGGAACGCACTTCAATGACTACCCCGGTGGGACATACGAATGTATCCCTAGGTAGTAGACCGAGGCCTTGGCTCGAACGCTTTGCCGAAGGCCGAAACCGTCGTCTACGCGGCCGTCGTTCTTCGGCTCAGTCGTCGCGTCGCCGTAAAAGTGATCCACCCCGAGTTCGAGCAGGTGCTCGAGGTCGGGGTCTCGAGGCGCTGCATCGGCGCCAAGGCGCGCGAAGTCGACTGCGACGCCTCGGCGCGCGCTTACGCGAACATCCACAACTGCCCAGGAGGACAGGCAGGTGCGCGCCATATCGTCGGCCTTCCCGATGTCGATGGTGCAGGCGATAGTCTGGAGGGGGCCGAGGCATCGGGCCCTGAGGATGTGGCGTGATCGAGGTTGCTTGGCCGCCGCGTTCTTATCTGCGAGTTGATCGAGTCGATCGCATCCGTTGTATAGATAGCTTTGCGGATGTCCGCCGGGAAGTCGAGGAACGGGACGATGCGTTCCCCGCTCTTCCTCCAGGACTGCCCAATGATCGGATACTGCTCTTGCCTTTGTGACAGCACTATCCGAGGGAGGTCCGGCGTAACCCTGCCACGTTCAGTTGATCGAGTCGATCGCATCCGTTGTATAGATAGCTTCGCGGATGTCCACCGGGAAGTCGAGGAACGGGACGATGCGTTCCCCGCTCCTCCTCCAGGACTGTTGTAGTCATCATCGTCACGGGTCACGGACGTAGTCATCATCAGCACGGGTGGCGAAGAGGCGCTCGACGTCGGCGAGGGCTTCGCGGGCGAGTTCGCTGCCCTCGGCGCGGTGCCGACAGCAACGACAGTCACCGACACCGCGTATGCCGCACCTCTTCGCGGGACGTCCAGGAAGTCGGTGTGAGACTCTGGCTGCGAAGCCGACCCATGTGCTTGCGCTCATCGGCTCGACGAGGCCTCTGATCGCCTGCCGCGGTGCAAAATTTGGTGGGGGTGACTCTGGGGCTCCGCTGTATCAGATGTGGGACGGGGATATGAACCTCATCGGTGTCCATTCTGGTAGTGACCACAAACACTCGTACTTTACGCCACTGCACGGGGCCCTGAAAAGGCTGCTGCTGATAGTCTAGCGGGTCGAACAGCAGGTCGCGGTGTCTGTGTCGCCTCTCGTGCGGACAGCCGGGATCCCCAGGCCTTGTTCTCCGAATGTGTGCACTGTCCCGGCGGTGTGTGCACTGGCGCTTTGAAGAATCACGTCGGGTGAGGAGATGTTGAGGATGCTACTCCGTGCTTTTGGAGCCAATATACTATTCTATAGCCTGGTGACCGCTGCTCCTGAAGGGGAGGCGGACGCGAACTCGCGGAGGACGCCCTGTTTGTGCTCGACCTTGCCGCTCGCCCGTCCTCGTGTTGTGGCTGATCGCCCTCGACATCGTCTCCACGGCATCAGAGAGCACCTCGTCGGCGATGTGGGCGTAGCGTGCCGTCGTCTCCGGCTTTCGGTGGCCGAGGATCTTGCCGACGACTGCGAGGGGGACACCGGCCATGAGCGCATCGCTGGCAGCGGAGTGGCGGAGGTCGTGGAGTCGGAAGCTCTCCATCCCTGGGAGTTTGGTCCGGACGCGCTCGCACCAGGTCTTCGAGATGACGGTCGGGCAGATGGGGCCTCCGTAGCGCGAGTAGAGGACATGGTGCGGCTTTGGATCGAGCTCGGAGTCCTCCCACACCCGCCGGCACTCGCGGACCAGGTCCAGCGTCGCCTCGGAGACAGGGACGACCTTCTTCCCGGTCTTGGAGTCGGGGAGACGGAAGCAGTGGTGTCGCTCGTCGACCATGTCCCAGGTCAGCCCCAGGACCTCGCTGACCCGCATGCCGGTGAAGGCGAGGAGGCGGATCGTCGCGACGGAGTGCCAACGAAGGCCGCCGCGACGATTTTGTTTGCCCTCCAACGCGTCGTCCAAGAAGCGATCGAGGGCCGCGCGCTCCTTCGGCGTCAGGAAGCGCTCCCGTGACTTCGCCGGGAATTTCTTCACGCCGCGGGTAGGTGGGCTGAGGTTGCGGTCGAAGACACCCCACTCGACCGCGCGGGAGTACATAGAGCAGAGAACGACGAGGTTGTGGTTCGCGAAGTAAGGTGTGCTCCGCATAGACGCGTGGAATGCGGAAACGTCGGAGAACTGGAGTTCATCTATTCGCATTGCCCCGAACTCGGGGATGATCCTCTTCTCAATTCCGTACTTGTACTTCACCTGGGTCGATGGCTTCAGACGGGTATATACGTACTCCTTGAGGTAGCGGAGAGCGAAGTCCTTGAGGAGGGGAGACTTGGATGCACGTGCTCGCCGAGCTTTAGCCGGAGCTGGAGCCTGAGTGGGAGTCGGACCCTGAGCTCGGGGCGCACCCGAGCTCGTCCGCGAGGCACCCGAGCCCTTCCGGGGCGCCTTCCGTGCGAGGGGCGCGGGCGGAAGATCTGGCCGGTTGAGCTGATCCATCGCTTGCTGGAGGGCCTCGGCGAAATTCAGCTCTGTAGTGGCCCCCAGGCGCACCCTGCGGTCCTTTCCGGCGTGATCTCGGAAGCGGATGTAGTAGGCCTTCTTACCGCTCGGAAGCACGCGGAGGATGAAGCCCGCAAGAACCGAGCAGGCGATCTCATACTTAGAAGCGCGCGGCTTGGCTCTCGCTACCGCTCTTTCGGTTAATCGGGGCATCGACACCCGTTCAAAATCGAACCAAAATCGAACCAATTCAAGCGGAAAAACGGTACCCAAATTGGATCATAAATTCAATAGGTTGGCGTTCTGGGGCGTTTCTGGGCATGACTTGGTATTCGCCGGTGACCCCTAGGCGGCCGCTGGATAGGCTTC